>OGEU01001163.1_pt1 | contig 23397 bp, 23 predicted proteins | sample 1570651 | NCBI WGS metagenome assembly OGEU01 (sample SAMEA2582129, study PRJEB24529) | metagenome | biome: Human gut stool | place: China | collected 2011 | reverse complement strand
CTTCTTACCCATGCGCTTCAGACGAATCTTGGTTGCCAAAATGGCTCTCCTTGTATAACTAGGGGTGTGCGTTTCGTTTTCTGTGTGGGGCACGGAATCCGAAACCCACATGTTCCTCACGTCACGCGATAGTTAGAGGGCCTCGCGCGCGCGAATAACTTACCAAGTATAACCGTGGGGTACGGACGGATGGGTCTTAGGATGTTTCCCGCTCTATGCGACTTTCCGAATCCGTGCAAAACCGGGAGGTCGTTTGTCTGATTCTGCGGAAACGGTCAATTATGCGGCGAATATGATGCCTTGAATGACCGAATCGGCAGAATCGGACATTTGCTGGCATTCGTGAGATGTTTGCGTGGGTCTACATGGCGGAATCGTCGGAATCAGGCAGGCTGGCTACACTTGGAGGTTCCGAGTTTGCGTATATCCGTTCGGAGTGAACGGTTTGCATAGGGGGAGTTGCCTGAATGATTATCGCGCTTTGGATTGCGTTGATTATTTGCGTTGTATGGATTGCGCTTGGCGAGATGCCGGCTGGTTGGGATGGCCATTTGCCGCTGCCGTACTTGATTGCGTTGATTCCGTTGCTGTGGATTCCGACGCTTGCGATCGCCGTCGCCGGTTTCGCGTTGCATGAGCCGGCTCTCGGGGGAGTCGCTGCGGTGGTCTGTCTTGCGTCGCTGCTGCGCAAAATCGCATATTGGATGGAAAATCTTAATTCTCCCAATACTGCGCAGAGGGTTGCCGAAAAACTTGCGGAAAAGCGTGAAACATTTCGTGAAACAGGCAATGAAGCTGTTACGGAATCCGCGAAACATGGCCGTTTCCGTGTGATGACGCTCAACTGCAGATTCGGTCGCGCCAACGCTGCGGCAATCGTCAGTGCGGTCAAAAAACATGATATTGCAGTACTTGCATTGCAGGAATTGACGGACGATCTGGTTGCGCAATTGGACGCTTCGGGATTGTCTGATTTGCTTCCGTACCGTCAGTTGGGGGAGAGCAAGGGAACGGACAATGGCGGATTCAACGGTGTGTGGATTCGTATTGAACCAAGCGACATGTCTCCGGTCACTGCGGTGATTCCCGCGGCCGACGTGCCGGGCGTGTGCTTCCCGATCGATTCGATGCGCGGCATCACGTTTGTTTCGGCACATCCGAAGTCTCCGATGCGCGGATGCAGGGAATGGTCCGCCGGCATCATCGGTTTGGGGGAGTTGGCGACCACTCAGAAGCAGGGCGACATCACCGTTGTGTTGGGTGATTTGAATTCCGGTACCGATCATCCAAGCTTCCGCAAGCTGCTGAATGCGGGCTTCAAGGATGCGGCCTTGTGCGAGGCGAAGGGCCGTCATGCCACGTTCCCATCATGGCTGCCGTGGCCGCGCATCATTCTCGACCATGTGCTTTTCACCAAGGGATTGGACGCTTCCGACGTGAGTTCGTTCTGCGTTGAAGGTAGCGATCATCTTGCGCTTGCTGCCACGTTGACGTTGAAGTAGTTGATGGCGATTATAAGGTAGTCGATTCAGCTGAAAACAGCTGATTGGAGTACGCAAAAAGGGGATGCGATTCGTCTTGAATCACATCCCCTTTTTATACGTTACCGTTTTCGCGTCGCTTGCTTTAGTGCAGCAAGCCGGACAGTCCGCCGCCAAAGTTCGGCGGCAGCTCACCGGCATCGCCCATCAAGTCTTGCAATCCGGCGGGAAGTGCAGGATTCTGCGGCTTCTTAGCAAAAGCGGAACCGCCGGAAGACTTACCGTCGGAGTTCTTGCCGGCAAGCTTGTCGCGCAATGCCTTCTCTTCAGCCTCGCGCTTCATCGGATTGCCGGACTTACCGCCCTTCTTCTTGCCCTTCTTGCCTTTACCCTTGCCTTTACCCCCGCCCATGGCAGGGCCGCCAAAGCCAGGCATGCCAGCGCCGGCCTTGTTGCTCATACGCTTCATCATCTTCGCGGCCTGCTCGAAACGCTGCAACAGCGCGTTCACCTGCGAAACGGTCACGCCGGAACCGTAAGCGATACGAGCTCGACGAGAACCGTCAATAATCGAAGGATCACGACGTTCCGCAGGAGTCATCGAACGAATAATGGCTTCAGTACGATCGATTTCCCTCTCGTCGAACTGCTCAAGTTCTTTACGATGCGCGGCCATACCCGGAATCATGCCAAGCAGATTCTTCATCGGACCAAGCTTGCGCACCTGCTGCAGCTGATCGAGGAAATCATCCAAACCAAAGGAACCATCGGAAATCTTGATGGCGGCCTTACGAGCCTCTTCCTCATCGAACTGCTTCTGCGCCTGCTCGATCAGGGTAAGAATATCGCCCATATCGAGAATGCGGGAAGCCATACGATCCGGGTGGAAAACCTCGAAATCCTTCAGACCTTCGCCAGTGGAAGCGAACAGAATCGGCTTGCCGGTAACGGAGGCGACCGAAAGCGCGGCACCGCCACGGGCGTCGCCATCAAGCTTCGAAAGCACCACGCCGGTGAAGTCCACGCCCTCATCGAACGCCTTCGCCGTCTGCACGGCATCCTGACCGATCATCGCGTCGATTACGAACAGGATTTCGTTCGGCTGCACGGCGTCGCGAATATCGCGAGCCTGCTTCATCAGCTCTTCGTCAACGCCGAGACGGCCTGCGGTATCGATGATGACCGTGTCGTACAGCTTCTGCTTGGCCAGCGCAACAGCGTCACGCGCCACCTTCACCGGATCGCCGGTGGTCAGACCCGGGGAAGCAACGGCTTCGCCACCGTCGGACTGCACGCCCTTTTCCGGAGCGTACACGGGCACGCCTGCACGTTCGCCAACCACCTGCAGCTGCGTCACTGCGTTCGGACGCTGCAAATCGGCCGCGACCAACAGCGGAGTGTGGCCGGAATCCTTCAGCCAGTAGCCGAGTTTGCCTGCGAGGGTGGTTTTACCAGCACCCTGAAGACCGGCGAGCATGATGACGGTCGGCGGATTCTTCGCAAAATTCAGCGGTCGGTCAACGCCAGCGCCAAGCACGGCCGTCAACTCTTCGTTGACGATCTTCACGACCTGCTGGGCCGGATTCAGCGCCTGGGAAACCTCGGTGCCGAGCGCACGTTCGCGGATGCGCGCGGTGAAGGAACGCACCACGTCGAGCGCCACATCGGCGTCGAGCAGCGCGCGGCGGATTTCGCGGATCGTACCATCGATATCAGCCTCGGAAAGCTTGCCTTTGCTCTTCAGATGCTTGAACGCATTCGAGAGCCTATCTGTCAAAGAACTAAATGCTGCCATAATGTCCCTCAGTCTAGCCGTCCCGCGGGAAATTTCGCATCAGCGTTCGGGCTGCCAATAGTGTAGACTTGCATATATGCAAGCCGATGAACTGTTACGAGAGCTTATGAAGAACGCCGGTCTGAACGCGGCGGATTTTTCGCGTGCTTCGAACATGGCTGAATCCGTTGTCTCGAGAACGTTGAGTGGCAAAACCGTTCCCACCTTCAATAAGGTTGATGCTGCGGCGCGTACTTTGGGATATGAGCTGACGCTTTCCCCTTTGGAGCGTGCGACTGTTCGCGTAATCGGCCCTGCAATGAGTGATCTCATGCAGTCGATCCAGCAGTATTCGGGAACGGAAGAGCAATGGACCCGTGTTTCAGCTGGAATGCGCAATCTGATGGAATTTCCTGATGATGAGCCTGCCGATTTTAAGAAAGTCACTAAGGGGATGGACGTGCGTTGGCAGGCCTTTATGGCTGGGCTCTATGACTATCAGCATTGGAGTAAAGGGGACGTGTCCCCTCAATCGCTGAAACTTGATGCCGAGTGGACCCCGTTGCGAAAGATTTATCGGTCCGCCACGCCTCCGGATGAGTTCTTTGCATGGTACAACGTAATCATTCCGCGAGGTGAGCTGCTATGGAAATGACCAGACAAAAACTGATGCAGCTTCTTGATGAGCTGATTGAAGAGTGTCATACTCGCGGAATCGAAGGAACTATCGCCATTTATGGCGGGACCGCGATGGTCTACTACGTTCCGGAATTGCGAACTACACAAGATGTCGATTCCATGTTTCGTCCTTTTTATGAAATTCAAAGCGCGGCGGAAGTTGTCGGGAATCGTAATAATGTGCCAAATAATTGGCTTAATATGCAAATCCATGATGTTATGCCGCCCATAGGGGATGACAATCCGGAAGTGTATAGCGATGCTAATGGTTTGAAAGTTACGTTTGCTTCGAAGAAATATCTTTTGGCGATGAAAGCGATGTCTGATCGTAGATCGCAGAAAGACCTTGATGATGCGGCAGTGCTGTTTAATGCTTTGCGGCTGAAAAATTGGATGGATATTGATGAGATTGTTCATCGATACTACGGCGTGGAATCTGCGGGTGCTCAGGAACTCTTTTTTGAAGATATCGAAGATCGTGCCGATGAGATTCGGAAGTAAAGATAGATTTAGGAATGACTTTTAGGTTTCTGATATGAAATTGGCCGGTCTGGGGTAGACCGGCCAACGTTTTTTTCAGAAGAGATGGGGGATTATTTGAGGGTCCAGGTGGGGCCTTGTGGGGTGTCTTCGATGGCGATTCCGGCTGCGCCCAAGGCATCACGAATGGCGTCGGCGCGGGCGAAATCCTTGGCCTTGCGGGCTTCGGTACGCTCCTCCAACTGTTCGGAAACCAAACGGTCAAGCGCAGTATGCTCAGCGGAATCGGCACCGGCTCCGGCGGCGCAGCCGGCCGCACCCTCGCTTACCCACGGTTCCGCCAACGGATCCAAACCAAGCGTATCGAGCATCGCACGCACATTCACCAAAACAGCGCGAACTTCATCCTTCGCAACATCCGAATCAACACGATCGGCAAGCTTCGAAAGCAACGTGTTGCCAGAACGAATCGCCGTGAAAATTGCAGCGGAGGCGCCGGAAACATTAATATCGTCATTCATTGCGGCGACGAAATCAGCCGGCAGCTCATCGGCGGAAACCGAAACGATCTCCTCACGGGACGGCTGCCCGCCAACGGCGGCACCGGCACGTTCGATGAAATTCGACACACGATCGTACGCGGACTGAGCCTCGGTCAACGTCTGATCAGACCATTCCAACATGGAACGATACTGCACGGAACCAAGCGCGTAACGCACCACCCAAGCGGAATTTTCCGCCAAAACCGCCGGTACGGACAAGCCGTTGCCCAGCGACTTCGACATCTTCTCACCCTTGGCGGTAACCCATGCGGAATGCATCCAACGAGCCGCCGAATCGTAACCGGCGGCACGAGTCTGCGCCATTTCGTTCTCATGGTGCGGGAAACGCAAGTCCAGCCCGCCGCCATGAATGTCGAACATATCCTTCAAATAGCGGTGGCTCATTGCCGAGCATTCAATATGCCAACCCGGGCGACCCGTGCCGAACGGAGTATTCCAACGCGCGTCAAGCGGATCGGAATCCTTCGGAGCCTTCCACAATGCGAAATCACGCGGATCATGCTTGTCTTCCGACATGTCCGCAGGATCCACCGGATTGTACTTGTCGTTGCCCGTATTGTCGACAGACGGACCCATGGCATCGGCCACCTCGGAAGCGGCATCGGCCACAGCGGTCTGCTTCTGATGCGTCAACTCGCCATAGTGCGGCCAGCTGGCAACGTCGAAATACACATTGCCGGTCGGATTGCCGTTCTCGTCAGTCACCACGTAGCCGTGGCCGTTGTCGATGATCTGCTTGATCAGATCGATCATGTCGATCATGTGGCCGGTCGCACGCGGCTCATACGTAGGCGGCTCAACACCCAACGTGTTGTAAGCCTCAGTGAATTCACGCTCGTAAATGTACGCGCGCTCCCACCACTGCTGACCGGCGGCCGCAGCCTTATCGAGAATCTTGTCGTCGATATCGGTGACATTGCGCACGAACGTGACTTTGTAGCCCAAACGCTCGAACCAGCGACGCACCACGTCAAACGCGACAGCCGCACGAATATGGCCGATATGCGGCGAGCTCTGCACGGTGGCGCCACACACGTACATGCCGACCTGACCAGGCTTGATCGGCGTGAAATTCGACACGGCGTGCGATGCGGTGTCGTACAGCTTCAGATCGGCAGCGGCGCTCGCCACTGCGTCAACTGCGGTTGCGACGCTAGAAATGTTGATATTCTGCGGTTCTTGCGTGTTCGTCATAACCACGAGAGTATTGCCAGAATCGGACATGCATGCGAGATGAAAATGAACGGCAAAACGGTTTTTGTTGGATTTGTGAACATCGTTTACGTAGGTGATGCAACAATAGAATGTATGACGCAATCGCAGGTGCTGATTTTGCAACACGTTCCGTGGGAGAGACCGGGACGCATTTTAGACAGTCTGGATGATTTGGGACTGCAGTATCAAATCATCAATGTCGCCAAGCAGAAGAAACCGGATTTGCCTGATTTTGGCGAGGTTTCCGGCGTGGTGATCATGGGCGGCCCGATGGGTGCGCTCGACTACGACAAGTATCCGGGATTAAAGGCCGAGGCCAAGCTCGCGCGGGCTGCGGTCAGCGTTGGCAAGCCGGTGTTGGGCGTGTGCCTGGGGCATCAGATCATCGCCACCGCGCTGGGGGCGAAGCTGAAGTCGGGAGATGCTCCGGAAATCGGTTTTGCGCCGATTAAATGCATCGACAAGCATGATTATTTCTCGATGTGGAACAAAACCGTGGATGTGCTGCACTGGCATAACGACGTGGTGTCGTTGCCGGAGGGCGCGCAGCCATTGGCGCGATCCGCGAAGACCAAGGTGCAGGCGTTCCGTTTTGGTTCCGCTCTGGGCATGCAGTTCCACTTGGAGGTTACCCCTACTCTGTTGGAGGAGTGGCTTGACGAGTCAAGCATGGTCAAGGATCTCAAGGCTGCCGGCGGGTCGAAATCGCAGTTGCGCGAGGCGTTCGCCGAATATAATCCGCAATTGCAGCCGCTTGCGGATCAGGTGTTTTCAAGCTTTGCCGCTCGTTGTAATTCGTATGGGCAGAATTTGGCTCAGGCGCAGCAGGGCTGATCGCCGAGTTGCGTGCGGCTCCGATTGCTGCGTAGCGCTGGTGGCGATTCGCAAGTTGCGGCATTGCCTGCAGGTTTGGGAGATGTTCCCGCTACATTGGTGACTTATGCCGACTTATGATTTGGGACTTGAACACGTTTCGCTTGCTTTTGCGACCAAGAATATTTTCAACGATGTAACGCAGGGTGTTTTTGAAGGCGACCGCATCGGCATCGTCGGTAAGAACGGCGACGGCAAGTCCACATTGTTGCATTTGTTCAAAGGCACGCAGGAGCCGGATTCCGGTCGCGTGACCATTCGCGGCGGGCTTACGTTCGGCATGCTCGACCAGCGTGACCCGCTCGACGACAACGCCACCGTGCGCGAAGCTGCGCTCGAAGGCCGTGAAGACTACGAATGGGCTGCGGAAACCAAGTCGCGCGAAATCGTCGAAGCATTGCTTGGCGGCATCAGCTTGGAAGCGAAAATCGGTTCGCTTTCCGGCGGTCAGCGTCGCCGCGCTGATTTGGCACGCCTGTTGCTCAAGGATTGGGATATTCTCGCGCTCGACGAGCCTACAAACCATTTGGATGTGGTGACCATTCACTGGCTGGCGGAACATTTGAAGAACCGTTGGCCGGCCGGATCCGGCGCGCTGCTGCTCGTCACCCATGACCGTTGGTTCCTCGACGAAGTGTGCGAATCCATGTGGGAGGTGCATGACGGCGAAATCGAGCCGTTTGAAGGCGGCTATTCCGCATACATGCTGCAGCGCGTGGAACGCGATCGCCAAGCCGACGTGCGTGAAACGAAACGTCGCAATCTGGCTCGTAAGGAACTTGCCTGGCTTACCCGCGGTGCCCGCGCCCGTTCCACCAAGCAGAAATTCCATGTGAAGGCCGCGCGTGAGCTCATCGCCGACGTGCCTCCGGTGCGCAATACGCTGGAATTGAAGCAAATGGCCACATCCCGCTTGGGCAAGCAGGTGGTTGACCTGATCGACGTGACGCAGATTTTCGAACATGTGCAAGGCGAGGCCGATATCGATCCTGACGTTGCCGACATGGAAGCGTCGGCATCGCGCGTCGATGTGGTGCCGGCCATGTACGCCGAGCCGCAAGTGCATGGTTCCGTGGAAGTTGCCGTCGACGATCTGACTGATCCGCGATTGGTGGATGCCGGTGTTGCAGCGGCGCAAGTTGCTGCAGCTGCGAAAGAATCGCAAGAAATTCAGGAATCGCAAGAAAATAATACTGATGATCCTGCAGAAGAAATTACTTCTGCAGCGCAAAAAATTACTGTTACCGGTCGTAAGATTCTTGACGACGTGACATGGCTGATTGGACCTGGCGATCGTTTCGGCATCGTCGGCGCGAACGGTGCCGGAAAATCGACGTTATTGAAGATTCTTGACGGCACGATCACTCCCACTGTAGGTCATGTGAATATCGGCAAAACCGTGAAATTCGCGGTGCTTTCACAGCGTCTCGACGAATTGGAGAAGCTCGGTAACTACAACCTCAAGGAAGTGCTGAGCCGTTACAAGCCGAGCTATATCGTGGACGGCAAGGAAACCACGCCGGGGCAGATGATGGAGCGTCTCGGATTCGAGTCGGCGCAGCTGATGACGCCGATCAAGGATCTATCGGGTGGTCAGAAGCGTCGTATGCAGTTGCTGCTGATCCTACTGGACGAGCCGAACGTGCTCATCATGGATGAGCCCGGCAATGATCTCGACACCGACATGCTCGCCGTGATGGAGGATCTGCTCGACACTTGGCCGGGAACTCTGATCGTCGTCTCCCATGACCGGTATCTGCTCGAACGCGTCACCGATCAGCAGTTCGCGCTGATCGGCGGCAAGGTGCGCCACCTGCCCGGTGGCGTGCAGGATTATCTGGACATGACTGAGGCCATCAAGAACGGCAAGAATCCGTTTGCGGACGAAAAGGCAGGTGCCGGCAAAGGCAAGAAGGGCGGTTCCGCTGGGACTGCCGGTTCCACGACCGAAGGCACCGCAGGCAACTCCGCAAGTGGGTCTGCGACTGCTGAAACCGCATCTTCCGCGCCTTCTACGCCGAAACTTTCCGGCAAGGCCTTTCACGAAGCCTCCAAGCGCGTATCGGCAATCGAGCGCAAACTCGCCAAACTCGAAGAGCAGAAAGCCGATCTTAAGCAGCAAATGGCCGCGCACGACCCCAGCGACTACGAGGGCCTAGGCAAGCTCAACGACCAGCTTCAAGCCGTCACCGACGAGTCCGAAGAACTTGAACTCGAATGGATGGAACTCTCCGAACAGCTCGAGTAGCATTCGTATCGTCCGCGTCAATTACCGGACAGGGTGTGCATGTTGTGGCGGCGGCGCAGCTCCTCCATCGTTTCCGGTGAATGTTGGCCATTCGTGCGACAGCGATGCGTGGCATTCCATGTGCCAATGTTATATTCTTGTTATTGCAGGAAACCTTAGCTGTTCTTGTCGGAGAGACCAATGGAGGTGCCTTATGAATCAAGTGATGCGAAGAAGCGCCTGTTGCTTGTTGTCCAGCTTGTTGTTGTGGTCATGCGTTGGCTGCACGAAAGCTGCACATGAAAGTTTCGGTGATGGCTCCGTACAGAGCGGCAGCGAGAATGATGATGCCGCAAAACAGGCATATAAAGCATTTACTGTGGACGCTCTGGACCGTGTCGCCGTCGATGATCTCAATAGCTCGGGCAAACTGGTTCTAGTAAACAAGCTGGGTGCGAAATCCGTACATGGCGATGATGCTATTTCATTTACAAAAACAGTTGATGACAGCAATATGTATTATGTCATCTCCATGTGTAAGCAGAAGGAGCAGGCTCCTTATTCGTTTGTTCTCTACAAAGATGGACAGCCACACACCCTAACCACTAGGGAGGCCTGTACATCTAACGGAATAGAAACGATCTCTCTCCCGGCGAAGAATTTCCCAGATGCCACCTCATTGTCCATTATCAATATCGGCAATACGGATCTTGTTGTTTCCGTATATGAAGTAAAGGAACCCCATCATGAATAATTTCAGTCATAACGCTCCCTGTCGTCCTGCCATCATCATGGTTTGTGGCATCACGATGAATGCTACTGGGCTAGTTGTTGCAAAACTGGCCGATTAGGTAGATGGGGTAGTAGGTGATGTTGTGGTCGGTTTCGATGTTGCCGGGGCCGAAAACTAATCCTTGGCGAAGGTGATAACTTTCCTCTGCCAACACATTATTAAGCGCTCGATGAACCTTGTTTGATATCTTCTTGCGCCTGGCGAACGTCTATGAGACTGTTGTTTTGCGCAAAAGATGCTACTGCAGCTGGCATGCCTCCAATGATCAGATATTTTCTGAATATCGCAGATCTGACAACAAAAAGGGCTTTCCCGCGTTGAAACGGGAAAGCCCTGTAGGTTTGGGATTAGGCTGATTGGATCAGCGACCGGTGATTTCGGAGCCGAGCACCTTTTCGCTCAAGGCCTTCGGACCGCGCGTCACTGCGACCGCGCCGGAACGAACCAGCTCGATAATGCCGTAATGCTCCAAAAGCCCCAGCAGCGCATCAATCTTGCCTTCGGCACCGGTGGCTTCGATGGTCAGCGATTCCGGATTCACATCGACCACGCGCACGCGGAACAGACGCACGATCTCGAGCACGTCGGAACGGTTGGATTCGTCGGCAGTTACCTTGATAAGCACCAGTTCGCGCTCCACAGTGGTGTTCGGATCCAAATCCACGATTTTCAACACATGCAGCAGCTTGTTGAGCTGCTTGATGATCTGCTCGAGCGGCACCTCATCCACATCGGCGGTCACCGTGACACGCGAAATGTCAGGACGCTCGGTGGGGGAGACGGACAGCGAGTTGATGTTGAACGCACGACGGGCGAACAGGCCGGCAATACGTGCCAGCACGCCCGGACGGTTCTCTACGAGCACGGAAAGCGTATGGCGCTTGGAACCCGGCTGAGATGCAGGATACATTGGTAGACCCTTCCTTACTACTTACTCGTTTACTCGTTGTCGGCAGCGGCCTTCGGGCGCTGCAGCGGCTTGATTCCGGGCATATAGGTGACATTGTCGTTGGAATCGCCAGCTGCGACCATCGGCCACACCATAGCGTCCTTCCACACGCGGAAGTCGATAAGCACCGGGCGATCGTTGATTTCGTTGGCCTTCTTGATCGCCTCAATGGCTTCTTCTTCCGTGAACGCACGCATGCCGATGCAACCGTACGCTTCGGCAAGCTTCACGAAATCAGGAACATCCACGATTTCCGGCGTATTCTCTCCATCCATCAGATTGGTGGCGGAATAATGCTCGCCGTAGAACAGGGTCTGCCACTGACGAACCATGCCATACACGGAATTGTTCAGCAGCGCGATCTTGACTGGCGTGTGATCGTGGAACGCGGTCGCCAGCTCTTCAGACGTCATCTGGAAGGAACCGTCGCCGTCAATCAGCCACACCGGCTTCTCGCCCTCATGGAAACGTTCGGAACCGACACGAGCGCCGATGGCGGCCGGCAGTCCGTAACCCATGGTGCCAAGGCCGCCGGAGCTCAGCCAAGAATGCGGCTTCTCGAAATCGATGAGCTGCGTGGCCCACATCTGATGCTGGCCCACACCGGTAACCCAAATCGTGTCAGAATCAGCCAGGTCGGAAAGCTGCTTGATGACCCACTGCGGAGCGAGCGAACCATCGGTCGGCTCATCCCACTTGATCGGGTACTTTTCACGCCAATCGTTGATGATCTCCCACCAATGCGAAGTGTCAGGCTTGCCATGCACGGCCTGCTCGCGCTTGATTTCCGGAATGAGATCCTTCAGCACGGTTGCCACATCGCCAACGATCGGCACATCCGGCTGACGGTTCTTGCCGATTTCCGCCGGATCGATATCAATGTGAATCACACGCGCACCCGGAGCGAAAGCGTCAAGCTTGCCGGTTACACGATCGTCGAAACGAGCGCCGATCGCAACAAGCAGATCGCAACGCTGCACGGCACCGGTAGCGGCAATCGTGCCATGCATGCCAAGCATGCCAAGCACCTTCGGATCGGAATCAGGCACAACACCGCGTGCGGGCAGCGTGGTGACGATCGGAGCGTTCGTGACTTCCGCCAGCTCCTGCACGAGCTTGCCGGCATCGGAACGTGCCGCGCCGCCGCCCACATACAGCACCGGACGGTACGACTGCTCGAACAGCTTCGCAGCGTCGGAAAGCACACGGCCGTGCGCCTTCGTGGTGGGGTTGTAGCCGGGCAGAATCATGCGCTGCGGCCACGAATAGTACATATCGCCGGTCTGCGCGGTTTTGGTGACGTCGACCACCACCGGACCAGGGCGGCCGGAACGTGCCACATAGTGCGCTTCAGCCAGCACACGCGGAATGTCCTGCGCACGCGTGACCAGATAGGAGTGCTTGACCACCGGGTAGGTTGCGCCGACGATATCGGCTTCCTGGAAGGCGTCGGTGCCAATGGCGTTCACGCCGACCTGGCCGGTGATGACCACCATCGGCACGGAATCCATGTTCGCGTCGGCGATCGGGGTGATCATGTTCGTGGCGCCCGGGCCGGACGTGACGATGCACACGCCGACCTGACCGGTCGATACGGCATAGCCTTCAGCCGCATGACCTGCGGCCTGTTCGTGGCGCATCAGCACAAAACGGAAGCTGGTTTCATCATTGATTGCATCGTATACCGGCAGAATCGCGCCGCCTGGAACGCCGAAAACATCCTTGACGCCCAGATCTTCCAGCGAACGTACCAGCGCTTCGGCGCCGGTCATCTTCTCGCCGTCAACAATGGTCTGCTTTTCAGTGGTTGCGGCTGCCTTGGGCATGCCGCTGAATGCCTGCAGGGGCGTAGGTAACACCATGTTCCCTCTCATATTCGCTCGTGGAACTTTCTTACAGGGGTATGCTGCCGCGTTTCGGTGCACGCAATCAGCCGAACCCCATCATCGGAAAGCGGCGCAATCGCTTGTGGCGACTTGCGAATCGCAATCCTTCGCTAGTAATCAGTCTATGCTATCGGCTGACAGGAGAATATGCCGGATTCGTGCCATATTCTGGCGTATTGCGTTCCGCGGCGGTATGAGAGGGCGGATTCGTAGCTGCTTTTTATCTCCCTGCGACTACTTACTGGTGTTTTCGCCGTTGCTGCCGTTACTTTCGTTGCCGCTGTGCTTGTGATGATGTTTGCGATGCTTACGGACGTTTTGTGCTTCAGGCTTGCGATTGTCCAGTGCCTTCCAACCTTCTTCGGCTGCGGCGAGTTGCGCCTTGCGTTTGCTGGTGCCTGTGCCGGTGCTGATGATTTCGTCGCTTTCGCCCAGCATGACGTTCGCAGTGAACACTTGCGCATATTCCGGACCGGAAACCGACATCTGGTAGCGCGGTTCGCCGAAGCCCATGCCATGCGCTTTGACGGTAAGCGAGGTTTTCCAATCGAGGGCTGGGCCTTCCGTCGCGACTTCCGCAAGCGTTTCGTCAACAAGATGATGCACAACGCGACGTGCCTCGTCAATGCCATGCTGAATGAACGTCGCACCGATCAACGATTCGACGATATCGCACAGAATCGAGCTTTTATCAGCGCCGCCCTGATCGCTTTCGCCATGACCGAGCAGAATGTACGGGCCTGCATTGAGCTTTTCGCGAGCGATTTTGCTCAAGGATTCCTCGGAAACGGCTTTCGCGCGCATTTTCGCAAGCTGCCCTTCGTTCATGTCGGGGTGCGCCTTGTACAGGGTTTCCGTGGAGACGAGCTCAAGCACGGCGTCGCCAAGGAATTCCAAACGTTCGTAGTTTTTTGCGCCCGGATTCTCGTGCGAGAAGGAGCGGTGGGTGAGCGCTTCGACCAGCAGGTCGGGTTCGAGCGTGGTGCCGAGCGCTTCAAGCAGTGCGTTGGCGGTCATCTCGCCTTCGGAAACGGCGGATGCGTCGGCGTTGTTCTGGGTCATAATCGTCCTCGGTTTCGTAGTGGGTATGCGACGGCGAAGCTCGCCGCGCTGTTCGGGACGTTGCGTACGTGGCAACCAGCCAGCGAATCTGGCCGATTGCTATGCAAACAACGATCCCGTTCAGTCTACTCTCCGCCCATGTCGAGGCGGAAATGCAGGGAAATGCGCGGATACTAGGTGGATGCGATACTTGGCGGATGCGAGGTGAGATGGTCGGGTGCATGCGAATGCATATGGCCAAGTGCGCAGCCTGAAATATACAAAACCCTGCCACCCGTCGATGGCAGGGTTTCAATGCTTCATGCCGTTACTCGGCAGCCACTCACTTGGTGTGGATGGAGCGGACAGCCTCGCGGTACACGCGGCCGCGGTAGGCGCCGCAGCTCGGGCAGGCCATGTGCGGCAGCGCCGGAGCGCCACAGTTCGGGCAGGTAACGGTCTGGGCGGCCTTGGCCTTCCAGTTTGCGCGGCGAGAATGAGTATTCGCGCGCGAGGTCTTGTACTTAGGCAGTGCCATTGTGTTTCCTCTGTTTCGTTCGAACGATTGAGCTTAAGCGTTCAGTATCTTAACTTGTGCTCCGTACAAATTGCAAAAACCGAGCAAAATCAGCCCTGCCAGCACCCGGATGGACCTTACTCGTTGCCTTCCAGCCGGGCCTTCAAGCCTTCCAAAGCGGCGAAACGAATATCGGTCACATCATGATGATGGTCCGGATCCTCGTTCAGATCGGCGCCGCACTGAGAGCACAATCCCAAGCAATCAGGCTTGCACAGCGGCTGCAACGGCAGTTCCTCGACCAACGTGTCGCGCAGAAGCGTCTCAATATCGGCCCAGGATCCGCCTTCAAGCAGCGGATACGAATCCTCCGACTCGTCTTCGCCGGCGATAATGTCGACTTCCTCTTCCTTGACGCCGCCCTTGCCGTTTTTGCCGCCCTTGCCGGACGCAACGCTTGCGGACTTGTCTTCATATGGGAAGAACGAAGTGACGTTCACCGTCCAATCGCGCTTGATCGGTTTCAGACAGCGGGTGCATTCGGCGTGCACGGGGGCACTGATGCGGGCGTTGAAAATCAGGCCGTCGACAATGGAGTCGAACGAGCCGACAACGGTCACATCCGCACCCTCCTCAACGCCGACGATCTCATCGCCGATGCCGCTCGGTGCGGGGAACGTTGCGTCGATCTCCTTGCTTTGCCCGGCTCGCGAGGCGACTTGCGCCACGGAAATCGCCCACGGGGAATCTTCGATACGTGCCATGTTCAGCCTTCCATTCAGCTTTCCGGATAGTCGTTTGCGTCAAGATGCGGCACATGCGTGCTCGCTTCGTGCTGGCGATCATACAGTACGTTCAATCCCGCCTGCACGTCGTTGCCAAGCTTGCCGAGCTGCTGTTGCAGCGTTTCCATCACCGTGGTGCAGTATTTGTCAGCTCCCTGCGTGAGATGGTCGGCCCTGGCTTGCGCTTGGTCGAGAATAGCACGCGCCTTCTGCCGAGCCAGTTCGGTCACGTTTTCCTGCCCGGCGAGGAATTGCGCCTGCTCGTTGGCCTCACGTATCGTGTCTGCCGCACGCGATTGCGCCGAAGCGACGATGGCGTTGGCTTGCGTTTGCGCGCTTTCCAAACGTCGTTCCGACTCACGCATCAACGCCGAGGCGCGTTCCAGCTGCACCGGCATCATTTTCTTCAACTGGTCGAGCTGTTCGGTGAATTCGTCGCGGTCGACGCGCACGCTGCCGGGGAAGAACAGTATCGGTTTCGCTTCGTCCAATGCCGATTCGAGTTTGTCGATAATGTCGTACACGGTGGTGAATTCGTCGCGGCTCAAATCGTTGGAATCGTCCAGCGGCGCGTTGGGATTGAACGTGTTGCGTAAATCCGGCAGATCAGACATGGAAATCAACGGTTTGACCGGCTCGGCGGCGCGTCCCGTGGCTTGTGCCTTCTGACCGGATTGGGCCGCCCGATCGGTCGGGAATAACAAGCAGGTATTGTTCACCTTCCGCTTCGATCACTTCGGCGGTCACGTCGTCGTCAAACTGGCTGCCGGCCGGATCGTACGCATTCGTTTCTTCACCCATCATGCCCTCTTTTCATTATTGAGCGCTTCTCCGAGTAGCGGAATCACGCAATCGGGCACCATGCCGGTCACATCGCCGCCGTGACGTGCCACATCTTTCACGATCGAACTGGAGATATGTTCCAAATCGGGCGCCGCCGGCAAAAACAGCGTTTCCACGTCGGCAAGCTTGCGATTGACCAGCGCCATACCCAACTCGGCTTCATAATCGCCATTCTGCCGAAGCCCCTTCACGATAACCGTCGCACCGACCTTCTTGCAATAGTCGGTAATCAGTCCGGTTGTTGAAGCAACCTTGATATTGCGGCAATTCCGCTCTTCAAGCGCCTTACGGATAATCTCAACGCGGGTCTCTTCGGAAAACATCGGTGTTTTCGCCGCGTTCACCGCCACTACGACATGCACTTCATCGAAAAAACGCGCGCAACGTTCGATGACGTCCAAATGTCCGGCGGTCACTGGGTCGTACGACCCGGGGCAAACTGCAATTGTCATAGCCTCAAGCGTACCGCGATTGCGTGAAATTACGCGAAGTGTCGGCGAATATGTGGGTTTTCATGGCTATGATGGAGGCAGTGGTGCCGCGGTTGCGGCGTATTTGAGGAGTTGATTATGGCATGTTCGATATTCGATGATCGCGACGGCTTCATTGACGAGGCCGACCCGGTCTCGCCGCTTTCCAATCCCGACGCGGGTACCGGCACTGCGGTGCTGGAACGCCCCGAAGAGGAGACGAAGCTGGATGATGGCGGCAACGGCGATGCGGATCGTTTCGCGCATTATGTGTCGCGCGATCGCATTGCCGAGTCCCGTCGCACCGGCCGACCGGTGGTGGCGTTGTGCGGCAAGGTGTGGGTGCCGAAGCGTGATCCTTCGCAATTCCCGGTATGTCCGGATTGCAAGCGTATCTACGACGAAATGATGAATTCCAATTTCTAATCGTTTTTCTCATCGTATTTCTCGTCGTATGGTGATCTTGGAATTTCACTGAAATTTCTGAAGATTGCCGAAAGTGATTACATATAAAAAATCTGCCGAGATGGTCTCTATATCGAAATTGTTTTTCGATGATTGAGATTGTCTCGGCAGATTTTTTATTGCTGTCGCGTTTTATTGTCAGCTTGCCGTTTTGAAATATCCGCGTTTAGCGCAACGAAATTTCGTCGATGCGACGCAATTCCTCATCGCTGAACGTGGTGTTCTTCAACGCGCCGATATTGTCGAGCAGCTGCTGCGGGCGGGAAGCGCCGACAAGTACGGAGGTCACGTAACCGTCGTGCAGCAGCCAGGCGAGCGCCATTTCGGCAAGCGTCTGCCCGCGTTCGGCGGCAAGATCGTTCAGGTCGCGGATCTGCTGCAGGCGTTCCGGCGTCAACGCGCTTTCCTGCAGGAATCGACCGTCGTGCGCGATGCGGCTGTCTGCGGGCACGCCGTTGAGATAGCGGTTCGTGAGCAGACCCTGTTCGAGCGGCGAGAACGTGATAAGACCTTTGCCAAGCTTTTTGGCGGTTTTCTTCAATCCGTTGCGTTCCACGGTGCGGTCGAAAATGCTGTAACGGTTCTGGTTGATGATGAACGGCACATGCAGCTCATCGAGGATCGCGGTGGCCTTTTCCAGCGTCGGACCATCGTAATTGCTCAGGCCCACGTAGAGTGCCTTGCCGCTTTGCACGGCGGTTGCCAACGCGCCCATGGTTTCTTCGAGCGGCGTGGAGGAATCCATGTGGTGATGGTAGAAAATGTCGACATAGTCGAGACCGAGGCGTTCGAGGCTTTGGTCGAGCGAGGCGAGTAGATATTTGCGGCTGCCGAGATCACCGTAGGGGCCGAGCCACATTTCGTAGCCGGCTTTGGTGCTGATGATCAGTTCGTCGCGATGATGATGGAAATATTCGCGCAGCAGACGGCCGCAGTTCTTTTCCGCACTGCCCGGCTCGGGACCGTAATTGTTGGCGAGATCGAAATGTGTGATGCCGTTGTCGAATGCGGTGAACACGATGTCACGCATAGTGGCGTACGGCGTGATATCGCCGAAATTATGCCAAAAGCCGAGCGAAACCGCTGGAAGTTTCAGGCCGCTCTCGCCCACATGATTGTAGGTCATGGAATCGTATCGAGCGGGTGACGGCGTGTAGACGGTGGTCGGTTCAAGCATGGTTCCTCCTTGAAAACTCTGCGTATTCCGCTGTGCGCTGTGTTGCTTGAGTTGGCGCATGTCGTAAGTTTGTCGACGATACTATCGTCGCACTTCAAGTAAACTTGAATGCAAGTATCGTCGATAGTGTGTTTTCCGATGATTGACAATCGCAAGGAATCGCAAAATCGCTAGAAAAACCTAGAAAATCGTAGAAATGAGAAGGGGAATGGCAACATATACGATTCGTGAAGTCGCGCAACGATTCCATGTGCAGACGTCAACCTTGCGCTATTACGAGGATCAGGGGCTGCTGTGCGACGTGGAGCGCGACGATGCGGGGCGACGCGTGTACACCGACTCGCATATCGGGCGGCTCGAGGCGATCGCCTGCTTCAAACATGCGGGCATGAGCATCGATGAACTCAAACGCTTCTTCGCATACGAAAAAGACGAGCGTGCGCACATTGCGGACATGCTGGAATTGTTGGAATCGCGGCATCAAGCGATTTTGAAACAGCGGGCCGCGCTGGAAGAGGCGTACATGCATGTGTTGCGCAAACTGCACTTGTATCGCGATATTCAGCACAGCATCGAAACGGGGGCGCCATACCCGGATTGGGCGAATTATGATGGCAAGGATTTTCGCGCCGACGATCAGTGAAGTTCGGTGGACTGACGAAGATCAGTGAAGACTGGTTGGCGAAGGGCGGTGACGCCCAGTTGGCGAAAAAGCGGAAATAAAAGGTGTGGAACCGCAAACTACAGTTCCACACCTTTAGAACACCTAGCAGAACGTCTAATAGAGACTGCTGCGACTCGTTTCAGCCCTACTTCAGCAGAGTGGCCACGGATGGCAGCAGGGCGCGCAACGCCTTGCCGCGATGGGAGATGGCGTTCTTTTCGGCCGGTTCCATCTGCGCGGACGTGAGCTTCTCGCCGGCTTCGACGGCACGCGCCGGCTGATCGTCGGGCACGAACAGCGGGTCGTAGCCGAATCCATGCTCGCCATGAGGCTCATGCAGCAGCACGCCCGGCATTTCGCCGGTTTTCACGATTTCCTGAGCGATCGCATGACGACCATCGGCGCCTGCGCCTGCTTCGGTTTGCGGCACCACCAGCGCGGCCGCGCAACGGAAACGCGCGGTACGCTTGGCATCCGGAATGTCGGCGATCTGCGCGAGCAGTAGCGCGTTGTTGGCTTTGTCATCGCCATGCTTGCCCGCCCAACGTGCGGAAAGAATGCCGGGGGCATTGCCCATCACGTCCACAATCAGACCGGAATCGTCGGCGATTGCCGGGCAGCCCGTACGTGCGGCCACATCACGGGCCTTGAGCAGCGCGTTCTCTTGGAAGGTCACGCCATCTTCCACCGGATCCGGCAGATTCAGCGAACCGGCCGACACCAGCTCCACCTGATCTGCGTCCACACCCAGGCAATCTTCCAGAATGCGGTTGATTTCAACGAGTTTGCCCTCGTTATGCGTTGCGACGATGATTCTCACGTTCCGATTCCTTTCGTTGCTGTTCGTTGCTTCGTTGATGTCAGCTTGCCTGACGTGCGTTTGACGTGCCCTGACTTGCCTAACCTACGATTGGTTTGCGAGGCCAGCCTGCGGTCGGCTTACGTCCGACTTGCAGCCTTCAGTCCTGTGCGAGCGCGGACTGCTGTGCGGCCTGCAGTTCCTTGTTGCCCTTTTCCGCCAGGTCAAGCAGCGCGTTCAACTCGGCGCGGTTGAACGGGCGGTGTTCGGCAGTGCCCTGAATTTCAATGAATTCGCCGGAACCGGTCATGGCCACGTTCATGTCGGTCATGGCCTTGCTGTCTTCGATGTACGGCAGGTCAAGCATCGGTGTGCCATCGATCACGCCTACGGACACGGCGGAAACGCTGTCTTTGATCACGCGCTCGGCGGACCTGATGTGCTTGTGCTTCTCGGCCCAGCGCATGGCGTCCACGAGCGCCACATATGCGCCGGTGATCGACGCTGTTCGGGTGCCGCCGTCGGCCTGCAGCACGTCGCAGTCGATCTGCACCTGGTTTTCGCCGAGTGCCTTCATATCAACCACGCCACGCAGGCAGCGACCGATCAGTCGGCTGATCTCATGCGTGCGTCCGCCGATCTTGCCGCGCACGGATTCACGATCGGTGCGGTCTGCAGTGGCTCGCGGCAGCATCGCATATTCCGCGGTGACCCAGCCGGAGTCCTTGCGCCAACGCGGCACGCCTGCGGTGAACGTGGCCGTGCACATCACTCGCGTATTGCCGCATTCCACAAGCACGGATCCTTCCGGAACATCCGTGAAATGACGGGTGATGCGCACCGGACGCAGCTCATCCACCTTGCGTCCGTCCGTACGAATCATCGTTTCGCCCAACAAGTCTTTAATCGCTACCATCGCTGACTTCTCTGCTTTCGATTGATCACACGATCAACAATCGTTTGTATTTTCCGAAAAAACAGTATCACCAGCCGAAAACCCGTCTTTCCGTCTTGAACTCGCCTCTTGCTGCACCTCAATTTGCCTATCCCAATTTGCGTCGTGCCCGAATTTGCGCGCATCTCACGTTTGTCTCACGTAATACAGGCATGCAAGCACGTATGATGGAACGAAAACCTGTGCTTGGCCACGGCGAGGCCTACACTTATGGTCAGTTTCACCAAAAGTCAGAAAGGCTTTGGAAATGCTGGATTATTCACCTGCACTCATGACCGACATGTACGAATACACCATGCTTGACGCGTGCCTGAGGGACGGCACCGCCAATCGCAAGTGCGTATTCGAGATTTTCACCCGTCATCTGCCGCTTGGCCGCCACTATGGGGTGGCCGCCGGCCAAGGTCGTATTCTTGACGCGCTTGAAAATTTCCATCTTGACGATAATGATCTGAAATTCCTTGCAGATCGCAAAGTAGTGGGCCCCGAAACTATCAAATGGCTTGAGAATTTCCATTTTTCCGGTTCGATCAAGGGATATCGCGAAGGTGAGATGTTCTTCCCGAATTCGCCGATTCTACAAGTCGAAGGCACGTTCGGCGAGTGCACGCTGCTGGAAACGCTGTTGCTGAGCATTCTGAATTACGATTCCGCGGTTGCGTCGGCCGCGTCCCGCATGGTCAGCGCCGCGAAGGATCGCCCGTGCATGGATATGGGCGGGCGCCGTACGAACGAGTGGGCCGCCGTTGCCGCTGCCCGTGCTGCGGTAGTGGGCGGATTCAAGGGCACGGCCAATCTGCTGGCCGCGCAAATGTATGGCTTGAATGCCATCGGCACGGCCGCGCACTGCTTCACGCTGGTGCATGATGATGAGCGCAGCGCGTTTGAATCGCAGATTGCCGCGCTCGGCAAGAACACCACACTGTTGGTTGACACGTACAACATTGAAGAGGCCGTGAAGACAGCTGTTGAAGTGGCCGGACCCGAATTGGGCGGCGTGCGCATCGATTCCGGCGATCTGGCGTCGTTGGCGCAGCGCGTGCGCAACCAGCTGGATGCGTTGGGCGCTACCAACACGAAGATCACCGTTACCAACGATTTGGACGAGTATGCGCTCGCTTCGCTGCAGACCGCGCCGGTCGATTCGTATGGCGTGGGCACCATGCTCGTCACCGGATCGGGCGCTCCGACCTGTGCGATGGTGTACAAGCTGACTGAACGCGAGAATTCCGCTGGTGACATGCAGCCGGTGGCCAAGAAGTCGAAGGACAAGGCCACGGTTCCGGGCCGCAAGCTCGCCTTCCGTTCGTACGAGTATTCGCTGGCCGACTGCGAACATGTGATTTCCGGCTCCGAAGAGCAGCTGGCCGCCTATCAGCCGGAAGAAGGCTGGAAGGATCTGCTGGTCGGCTACGTGAGCAACGGCGAAATCAACTCCGATTATCAGGGACACGAGGCCATCGTCAACGCGCATAATTACCGTGCCCAGGCGCTGGCCGAACTGCCGATCGGCGCGCAAAGCCTCATGAAGGGCGACCCGGTAATCCCTACCGAAATCACCGTCCTTTGACTCGTGCTACCATCATGCTGGTTGCGTACGGCAATCAATCTCGTAATCAACCAGCATGAAGGGGTAGGATTACATGCGAGCATTTTCTCTGGTTACGTTGAGTCCGGAGGCGTTTGACGATTTTTCCGCACATCACGCGGACGGCAACTTCCAGCAGACCTCTGCCGCAGGCCGTCTGCGTGCCGGCCAAGGGATCGAAGTGGAATACCTTGGCGTTCAAGAAAACGGCACAATCGTTGCGGGAGCGCTGTTCGAAACGCATCACAGTCGCCTTTCCACCTTCAGTGTGGTGCACGACGGCCCCTTATGTGACTATCGCGATCGCGAATTGACCGAATATTTCATGACCCAACTCAAGCAGCACGCGAAGGCGAAAGGTTCCGCACAGATGGAAATCGTGCCGGAAATGCCATACTGCCTGCATGACTCGCGTGGCGGCGAACTGCCAGCCGACCAAGGTGGCGCTCCTGCTGATGATGCCGTAGAAACGTTGAAAAACCTCGGCTTCATGCATGACGGCTTCACCATCGGCTACACTGCGGTGCCACGCTGGCGTTACCTGAAAGACCTGACTGGCATTACCGACGAAAAGTCACTGCTCAAGTCGTATGACAAGCGCACGCAGTGGAGCGTGAAACGTGCCGCATCCATGGGCGTGCATGTGCGCGAGCTAGGCGAAGACGAGCTGCAGGTGTTTGCCGACATCGAGCAGGCCACCGCCGAACGCCGTAATTTCGAATATCGCGGTGAAGCCTACTTCCGCAAGTTCAAGCAAGCTTACGGCAGTAAGGCGCACTTCATGGTGGCGCAGATTCACATCGGCGAATACATTGCCGACATGGAATCCAAGCGCGACGCCTTGCGGAAGAAGGTCGATGTGCTGCAGGCCAAGTACGACGAGCATCCGACCACCAAAACGGAACGCCAGCTAGGGGAGGAGTCCCGAAACTTGGCGGCGGCGGAAAAACGTTTGACCGAGGCGGCCGAGTACGCCAAAGACGGTGACGTGCTTCCGGCGGCAGCATCCCTATTCGTGGAACACGCTCGTGAAACGGTGTATCTGTTCTCAGGCAGTGTGGAAAAGTACAAGCCGTTCTACGCTTCCGCGCTCATTCAGCATGATGCCATGCTGCATTTGTGTGTGGAACGCGGTGTGACCCGCTACAACTTCTACGGCATCAACCGCGTGTTC
>OGEU01001152.1_pt1 | contig 23553 bp, 20 predicted proteins | sample 1570651 | NCBI WGS metagenome assembly OGEU01 (sample SAMEA2582129, study PRJEB24529) | metagenome | biome: Human gut stool | place: China | collected 2011 | reverse complement strand
CTGCTCTGACTTATTATCTACGGCTTCTGTCTTTTTGTTTTGTTCGGTTTTCTGTTCCTTCTTTGTATCGCCACATCCGGTTAGCAAACTTCCTGTCAAAGCGACACAAAGGAACAACATTATACTTTTTCTTCTCATCAAAACCCCTCCTTTGCTTTGTGATTCTCTCTGCCATTTGGCACACATACTTTATCGCATCGTTATTTTCTGGATCTCGTTAAACCAGCTGTAGAATACTGTTGTACTCTCCGGAATCGTAGAACGATTCATGCGTTCGGCACTATATAAAATAAATTCACGAAATTCACATACAGGAACTTCAACTCCCTGCTCTAATACAGCATCAAAACATTTCTGATATGCTTTCTTTCGTGCGGATGAACTCATAAAAGAGTTCAGTGAAGACGCATTTGTATCAATCGTTTCATCCACAATTCCAAAAATATTTTGTGATGAATCAGATGCATAACGTACTTCTACATCATTATCTGTCAGATCACGGCTTGCCACCCAGATCTGCTGTTTTCCGGAAGTAAGCTTTCTTGTCAGTGTTTCCCGTCCATTAACTGCTTCCGTCTTTAACGCAATTCCGATTTTTTCAAGTGCCTGTGTAGCTTTTTGCAAGACCGGATAGATTGCATTCTTCTCTCCATCAGCAACCCATACCGTATAAGACAGTGCTGCACCTTTTGGTGCCTTTGTTACCTTTGAACCTTCTACCGTATATCCCGCTTTTTTGAAATAACTTAGTGCCGCTTTCTGTGCTGCGTCCATCTTATCTTCCCATTCATCATCCGATGTATAAATTTCTTCACCGGAAAGATCCTGACTATATGCGACATTATAATCTTCCTCGTTAGAAGTTTTGGACAGCCATGATTCTGCCGCTACCGGGTAGTTCACTATCCTTGCAAGATTGTTTTCTTCATTCAAGATACCTCTTGCTGCTGAAAAAACGGTTGCAAGTGCCTTTCGCAATGCTACAGACTGTTCACTTTGCGCATCTGTATCAACCGATACATTTTGGGCATGAATACCGATGTAATGATACTCTCCATCGCCGATCATCTGTGTCTGCACTGTGCTGCCGGATAGTTTTCCGTTCGAATTTGCCTGCTCGATACCTGCATATTCTACGGCATCATAACGACCTTTTAACACATCAACCGTATCACCGGCAATCTCTGTAACATCAGCATTTGGATTAACCGTTGCCTGTGGATTCGCTTCTTCTTGTTCTTCATTCGCTTTCACATCTGTAGCATTCTGATCTTTCATTTTCTCCTGCAATGCTTTCTTTGTCTCTTTCAGTGTATCTGTCATATCTTTCAACTGTAAGAAAGCGACCTGCGGACAGCCTTTATAGTACAGATCATTCGAAGTATAATAGACTACATCGTTTTCAAACTTAACAAAACGATATGCTCCGGCTCCTACCGGATTGCTCTTGTTGGCCAATACAGAAGAAATATCTCCTCTCGTAAAGCCAAACGCATAATGTTCATAATCGTATTTGGTCGTATCTCCATAATAATGCAATGCACAGATCGGCATTTTTAATGCACCGGACATTTCTTTGCAATAACCATTAGTCGTAATACTCATTTCATAGGTGCCGATCTTTTGAATTCCTGCGATCCGGCTGACTTTCTTTCCTTTTCCTTTTGCTAAGAAAACTCTTGCCTGTGTCTTTATCCGTGAATCAAATGCATTTTTGTTCTGATATAATTTTAGTGCGAGAGCATGATATCCTTTTTTGCTATATTTTGCTTCTGCTGTGGAAAGAAGGGCTTTCTTGGTAAGTTTCTTTCCTTTTTTCAAAATATTATGACGATCCGCAAAATACATCTCAGCACTGCTATACCCTTTTCTCTCATATGCCAGTACACAATTCTCATAATCCTTGCGTAATTCTTTCTGGATCACAGACTTTTTGATCCATTTTTTTAATTTTGCCGGCATCTTTTTGATATATTCATTGACTTTTTTGTCAGAAAGTTTCTCTGCTTTTGTGCTGTTTGCCCAATAGTTGGCAAGTCCTTTGATCGGCATGGTATTCAGTTCACGGTTTCCCTGATAACTGGTATCACAAAATACATACATCGAAAAGATCACGTCATCAATTGTAACCTTTTCGCCATCGCTAAAACGCATATCATTACGGATCTTGATCTTGTATTCGGTTGTATTCTTTTCTTTATCATAATAAATATCCAGATCGGAAGGTCCATAATACGTATAATTCGTGTCATTATACTCTCTTAACTCTCCGTCAATTCCTTTGTAGACCAGCTTACCGGCACGATCGTTCGAAACCAGATCGATCTGTGTCAGATCAATCGCCTGACGATCTGCACTGTTCTCGGCTAAAAATGGATTAAATTGTTTTGTAAACTTTGTGCTGCCTATAACCAAAGGAACATCATCCTGTCCATCACCTTTGCCGGATGCATTGGTATTCCCTTTATCAACTTTGGTCGATGCTTTTGGTGTTGGTTTGGGTTCTTTCTTATCAATTCCACACCCGTTACATCCGATCAGCAGGGAACATGTCAGTACACCTGCTAATAACCTTTTTGCTCTGCTTCGCATGGAAGTCCTCCTTATTCACTGATAATATCCGCATATTGTCCTTTTGTTACCTTTACCAGATCGTCCGGTGCCAGGAAAATCTGTGCTCCAAGCCTTCCACCACTTACAATGATCTGATCAAAGTTCTTTGCACTTTCATGGATCACGGTAGGATATTGTTTCTTCATACCGATCGGTGTACAGCCACCACGGATATATCCTGTCACTTTGTTGATATCTTTTACATGAACCATGCTAAGGCTTTTTTCTCCAACCACTTTGGCTGCTTTCTTCATATCTACTTCTTTATCAATCGGGAGAGCAAACACAAAAAACTGTCCACTCTTTCCCTGCATGACTAATGTCTTAAAAGACATATCATAATCCTGATGAAGCTTATCTGCTATATGAACGCCATCTATAAATTCATCACATTCATACAGATTGATCTCATAGTTTATTTTATTGCGGTCTAAGATCCGCATTGCATTGGTCTTAACTTCCTTTGCCATTGTACACTAACCTTCTTCCTATGCTTCAATAGAAGTAAACGCAAATGTTGTAACATCAAAAAGGCCCATATCCGTAAGCTTTAATGCCGGAATAACAGGAAGAGACATAAAGCATAATGTCATGATCGGCTCTACTTCTCCGCTGATACCAAGACATTTTCTTGCATTTTCATGAACTCTTGTCAGATGTTCGTTGACCCATTCGCCGGTCTGGTCTGTCATGATTCCACCAACAACAAATGGCATAGAATCTACTACTTTCTGTTCATTGGCAAGAACAATTCCACCGCCCTGACTGATCAATTGCTCAACTGCAAATGCGATATCCTTATCATTCGTTCCAACCGCAATGATATTATGGGAATCATGTGCGATTGAAATAGCTACCGCACCTTTCTGAATACCATAACCACGAAGCAGTGCTACGCCAACATTTCCCGTTGCATGATGACGTTCGACAACAGCAACTTTGACAATATCCTGATCCGGATCATAGACAAAATCTCCGTCCTGATCAAGTTTGACTTCTGCTTCTCCTTTTCCTGTTACAACACCGCCGGGAAGAATGTCGATTACTTTCACTTTGGAAGATTTCAAATGTAATTTTAACTTTTCTTCTGAGAAATCTTTGACATGGAATTTTCCGGTTACAACTGTCATATCCGTTCTTTCTACCGGGAACAGATACTCTCCGTCTTTTGCTACAAGCTCTCCGGCAATCCATACTTTCTGAACATGGTAATCTGTCAGATTGTCAGCAAGTACAATATCGGCACGGAGTCCCGGTGCGATTGCACCACGGTCTGCCAAGCCATAACATTCTGCTGCATTCAGACTTGCCATACGGACTGCTTCGATCGGATCAATATTTTCTTTTGCGCAAATGCGCAGATGATTGTCTAAATGTCCTAGTTCTAATATCGTCTTTGGCTGTCTGTCATCGGAACAGAAAATAAAACGTCTGCTGTTTGCTTTCGTAACTGCTTTTAACATGGTTTTTAGATTATGACAGGCAGAGCCTTCACGTAACATCACATACATACCGCGGCGGACACGTTCTTTCGCATCTTCTACCGTCTCACATTCATGATCTGTATGAATGCCTGCCGCAATATAGGCATCAAGATCTTTTCCATATACTGCCGGACTGTGTCCGTCAATGATCTGCTTATTTTCTTTGGCTGCCAGTATCTTATCAAGATCCATGTCTGCACCATTGATCACACCCGGAAAATTCATAAATTCACCAAGGCCTAATACATTCTCTTCTTTTAAAGTATCCGTCATATCTTCCGCTAATATCGTTGCACCACTGTGTTCAAATGGTGTGGCAGGTCCGCAGGATGGCAGCATATATTGAATATCCAGCTTCGTATGCTTTGCTGCATCTAACATATATTTCATGCCGTCTAATCCGGCTACATTAACGATCTCATGCGGATCAGCAATGATCGTAGTTGTACCACGCGGTGTTACTAATCTTCCCATCTCTTCAGGCGTTACATAAGATGACTCAATATGAATATGTCCGTCAATAAATCCGGGCATCGCATAACTTCCCTGTGCGTCTACCACTGCTTTGCCTTCATAATGACCGATTCCGGCAATTTTACCGTCTACGATCGCAATATCTTCCCCTTCAATGATCTCTCCACTATAAACATCTACAATTTTAGCATTTTTTATTACAGTATCTGCCTGTTCTTTTCCGGAAGAGGTAAAGATCAATTTTCTTAATTCTTCTTTTTGCATGCGTTCCCTCCTAATCATCCTTTGCACTTCTTACTTATTTATTCATACTACATTATCTGCTTCTAGTCAATTCTCTTTCTGCATATATTGATGCTTTTTAAGAAATAGTTATGCTTGTGAATGCTAAAAAAAGATAGTATAATTATTATTTGTGACAAAAATATTACATTTGAGAGGTATATTTTACTATGAAGAAAATAAGTCTGATCGTGCCTTGCTATAATGAAGAAGCATGTCTTCATGCATTTGCCAAGGAAGCCGATCGTGTCATTGCACAAATGCCGGATTATACGTTTGAGATCCTTTTTGTCAATGATGGTTCAAAAGATAACACACTACAGATCATCCGGGAATTAGCCGCTCAAAAGGATTATATCCGTTATCTGTCTTTTTCAAGAAATTTCGGAAAAGAAGCTGCCATGTATGCCGGCTTTTGTAATACAACAGGTGATTATGTTGCAATCATGGATGCAGATTTACAGGATCCGCCTTCCCTTTTACCGGAAATGGCGAAGATCTTAGAAAGCGGTGAATATGACAGCGTTGCAACACGTCGTGTATCGCGTGACGGCGAACCGCCGATCCGCTCTTTTTGCGCCCGCCAGTTTTACAAGCTGATCAATAAAATTTCTGATTCCGATATTGTCGATGGTGCTCGTGATTATCGTCTGATGAAGCGTGAAATGGTCGATGCAATCGTTAAAATGGGAGAAAATAACCGTTTCTCGAAAGGTATCTTTGGCTGGATCGGCTATCGCACCTATTGGTATCCTTACGAAAATGTGGAGCGTGCTGCCGGAGAGACCAAATGGAACTTTTTCCAGCTTTTAAAATATTCGATCGATGGTATTGTAAGCTTTTCCCATGTACCGCTAAGCATTGCTTCCTGGTGCGGTTTGCTCTTTACCGGTCTGTCTTTCCTTGCGATTCTTTTTATTGTAATACGAAGACTTGTCTTTGGTGATCCGGTACAAGGCTGGGCTTCTACCTGTTGTGTGATTATTTTCATCGGTGGTATCCAGCTCTTTTCCATGGGTATCATTGGGCAATATATCGCAAAGATCTTTGCCGAGACCAAACACCGTCCACACTATATTATCAGCGAGGCAAGCGACGAAGTAGAAAAGATCAACTAATATACAAGCAAAGCAGTTTTGAAAATTTTATTACTATTCAATGCCATGTTTTTTCTTAACACGTTCGATCTTTTCTAACATCGGCTTTCCACCGACTGCCAAAAAGATAACCGTAGAGACAGCATGGAGCATATCCATCGGAATACCCGACAGATAGATTGCGATAATGCTTTCTTTATTGATTGTATAACTCATCATCAATAAAGAAGCAAAGTTCATAATGCCGCCATAGATCACAAGAGGGCTGATCAAACCAAACAGGCACAGGCTGCTTCTTTTTTCCATTCTTTCTTTTCCTGCTGTCGCTAAGAGTCCGGCAAGCAAACCGATCAAGCCCATTGAAAACATCTGCCATGGTGTCCACGGACCTTGTCCAAACAGCATATTGGATAATAGCATCGTAAGAGAGCCTGTCAAAAATCCGGCTTCTGCTCCAAGGCTGATTCCCGTTACGATCACTACAGCCGCCATCGGCTTGATCCCCGGAAACATGAAAAAGACAGACCGTCCTGCTGTAGCGATCGCAACAAGCACCGCAATCAATACTACTTTTTTCGCACTATATTTTCCTCTTGACAGAGAAGTCCAAAATGGAATACAGGATAAGACCGCAGTCATCATGCTGATAAAAAGATACTTTCTGTCACCAAAAAAGAAAAATCCAATCGCTATGCAAAGCGGAATTCCGATCAGTTCAGTCAAAACAACAGACAAAATCTGCTTTGTATCTACGGAATGCTTACTATTCTCTCTTTCTGTTGCTATTCTTTCTTTTGTTGTTCTTTCTGTTACTGCATCGCTATCACTGTTTTGTACTGATGCTTTGCCACTGATCTCGTTCTTGTTGCCATTTATATTTTCGGCAGACAATCCCTCTGCCCGATCCTGCTTGGCTTTTTCTTGCTCGTTTTTGCTCTGCTCATCTTTTTTCTGTTCTTCTTTATCCTGTTGCATTTTGTTCTGTTGGACTTTTTCCTGCTCTATTTTATCCGGTTCTGCTTTATTCTGATTGTTTTTTTCCTGCACGGCTTTTTCTTGTTCAACTTCTTTCATTACAAATTCATTACAATCTTCGATATCTGTATCGATACAGACACGAATCGCATCCTGCACGGTAACAACATCCGGGAAGTAGTTTCTGCACATCCGGTTTGCTGCTGTTGTATAGAAATGATTTTCAACGAAGAATTCCTTTGTATCCTGCATGGATGCAATATTTCCGTCAAAAAAAAGTCCGGTCTTTGTTGCATACTTTGCACAAAATTCGATATCATGCGATACCATCAAAATGGTCACTTTCTTTTGTGAAAGTCCGACAAGCAATTCTCCTAACCGCTTTTTGCTTCCTGCATCCAGTCCTTTTGTCGGTTCGTCCAAAAGCAGGATTGCCGGCTGCCGTAACAGCACTTTTGCCAATGCAGCCTTTTGCTGTTCTCCACCACTCAGATCGTATGGATGTTTTTTAAGCAAATCTTCTATTCCAAGCAATGCGATCACATTTTGCCAAATTTCCTGCTTAGTCTCTCCGAAGAATGTTTTGATCTGATTTTGCTCTTTTTGATCTTCTAACACTTCATACAGATCCTCTTCTACCGTCTTTCTGACAAAAAGTGTAGTCGGATCCTGCGGCAGCACTCCTAAGATTCCGTTTCGCAACTCTTTTTCTTTATATTTTGCAAGGGATCTTCCAAAGAATTCGATCGTTCCTTTTTGTGGTTTTAAAAGTCCTCCAAGCAGATGCAATGTCGTTGTTTTTCCACTTCCATTTCCACCCATCAAAGCGAAAATCGCTCCTTCTTCCACAAAAAGGCTCAGATGTTCCACAACATCGACATCTGCCTGTGGATAATGATAGCAAAGTTCTGTACATTGAATTGCAAAAGGAATCTTCTTACCATCAAAAGACCGCTTTCCCCTATTTTGTTTCTTCGGATTTTTCGCCGGTAAAGACTTTTTTTCTTTCTGTTTTACAGAAGTAAATCTTCCTGCTTCTTCTTGTTTTGCACCTAGAAACCTTTGTGCTTCTTCCTGTTTGGCAAAAGCAAACTTTTCTGTCTCTTCTTGTTTTGTAAAGGGAAACCCTTTTATCTCTTCCTGTTTCGCAAGGGGAAACCTTTGTGCCATCCATTTTTGTCCCAAAGCTACTGTATAGGGGATCCGGTCATTTGTCGTAAAAGCAGTATCTTCTTTCTTCTTTTGCAATTTCTCGTACCCTCTTGCGATTTGCATTGGTACTGTTAAAATTTCTTCCATTGAAGGATCATGTGTCTCAAGAATATTTCCCAGTTCTTCCATCTTTCCTTTTGCGATCAGCCTGCCTTCTTTCATAAAAATCACTTCGTCCACATAGGCTGCCACTTCTTCCAAACTATGCTCTGCCATGATCACGGTAATTCCAAATTCGGCATGCAATTTATGAATCGTTGCCATAAAATCTGCCGCAGCGATCGGATCAAGTTGGGAAACCGGCTCATCTAACAGTAATACTTTCGGATGCATTACCATAACGGAAGCCAGATTCAAAAGCTGCTTTTGCCCACCGGACAGGGTATCCGTAGACTGATAAAACCAGTTTTGGATTCCAAAATACGATGCCATTTCTGCGACACGGACACGGATCATATCCTGAGGCATACCGATACTTTCCAACCCAAAAGCCAATTCATGCCAGACCTTATCTGTTACGACCTGTGTATCAGGATTTTGAAAAACAAATCCTATCTTGGCACTTTGCGTATATTGTGACACTTCTTCTAAATCTCTTCCATAATAAAGAATCCTGCCACTTCTTTGACCTACCGGCTGCAAAGAAGTCTTTAACTGTCGAAGTAATGTACTTTTTCCACTTCCGCTTGCTCCACAGATCACATAAAAACCGCCTTCTTCAATTGCCAGATCAATATCTGACAATACCTCCTTATCTTCGCCGGAATAACGAAAGCTTAACTTTTTCAGTTCTATTATCTTCACACCAATCCTCCTTTGCAAGTTTTATGCACTCTCGGTATCTTCTGAATGAAAATTTTCGAGATAGATTTTGATATAATAACTCTAAAATCCATGCGTTGCACGCTTGTCGCACTTTGTGCTTATAGATTTTATCGTTCATGAATTCCATTTTCTTTCTTAAATCCAGTCAGCACCGACCGGAAGCAGGCAACAGACTGCCCATGCCAGATAACAAAGCAGGCTTTTGGCTGTCAACGGTACACCTGCAATCTGTATTATCGGATCATATAATGCATAGGCATATCCCTGACTGATCCCTAAAAGAACGATTCCATAACAGATAAAAAGAATCAAAAGAATCTTTTTATCTTGCTTTGTCCACGAAAAAACGGAATATGCTGTCCTTTTTACCGTGCCATATCCTCTTGCTCGCATCGAATCTGCTGTATCAATCCCGCTTTCAAGTCCCCATGTAAGAAGCATCGATATCTCACGTATCCCCATACAGACTTTCTTTAAAATGCTTTGTCCTTCCATATCTCTTCCTATACACTGCTGCCCCATCCGTATTTTTTTAAGCTGTTTTGTAAATCTTGGGACAAAACGCATTGCCATAGATAAAACAAGTGAAATATCAGGAGACAGTTTTCCGAAAAGATAGACAAAACGATCTGTTGTCATAATCTCATGAAAGCTACTAAACCAAAGCACCGATATATACAAGACAAAAGCAAGCACCAGACCATATACGATTGCTTCTAATGTAACCGGTCCTGTCTTTAACCGGAAAAGTTCTGTCACTCCATAATGATTAAATGCCGGATTGATACAGGCAATCAAAAGAAAAAAAGGAACGGTCTTGCAAACATAAACCCACAAAACTTTTTTTATCCCTTTTTGCCGGATCCCCAAAAGAAAGGCTCCAAGAAAAGAAACCCCCAGAAAAACCGGATGCATCAAAAAAACAGTCGTCAAAAGGATCACGAGCCAATAGATCATTTGTACCACCGGATGGCACTTTCCAAAACAATTCTTTTCTGACATTCCTTTCCTCTTTTCCTTTTCGCATGCAATTTTTTATAGATATTGCCATATTTTTTTATATGATTTCAAGTAAAATTTTTGTTTCTGCATTATTCCAAGCAGACTTTTTCTTCATTTCACATCTTTTCCGCCATCACATGTATAACGCCATGCGATCACATCACCGGCTTTTACGGTATACTTTGAGCAGCCATAGTTTGGCACGATACCGTTTACCTGATAAGTCCAGCCGGAAAGATTACCACAATCCAACTCATATAATTGATGAATACCACGAACATAATATGTCTTATATGCAGGTGTGTAATTTGCATCCATATGGATCTTTTTGCTTTTGCACACACGCGATAAGATATCATATACCGTATCATTTTTTTTCAATTCTACAGTTGTATTCTTTAAGATCAAACCATCGGCTGGTACAAAGTTCACTTTTGAACTTTTCAGATTCGACTTGTTTGCAAGGATTGTCTTACAGTCAATGGAAATCGTGCAGGTATCCGGCTGTGGCGCTGCTGTCGGTGTAACCGTATCTTTCTTTTGATCGGAATCTTTGGTTTCCTCTTTGGAAGAGGCGTTGTCTTGTTGTGATGCATTTTGTTTAGAAGAATTGTTCGTTGTACTATTTGCATCTTTTGTCGTTTGATTGGATTTTGTATTCTTATTTGCTGCACTCTTTTTTGCTGATGTGCTTTTTTTGCTGGTATTTTTTTTACTTTTTGTTGCAAATGCCGTGTTTTTATTTTTCGAATCACTGGCTTTCTGAGATGATTCAGAAGCTTTAGGATCAGCCGCCTGGTCTGTTGTATTGTCTTTTGACTTTTGATCCTTTGTAGCGGTTTTCTCTTTCTTTGTCTTTCCTTTTTTGTCTGCCTCCTGCTCTTTTGTACTGTCAGGCTGTATCGTCTGCTCTGTTTGAGAAGGATCCGTACTGTCAGGTGTCGCATCCGCATCATCCGATACGCCCTGCTGCACTGTCGTTTTATACTTATCGTCTATCTTTGTAAACTGACTTTCCTTTCCACAACCGGTCATTATGAAAAGCATGCATAGCATAGAAAGAAAAAACAGATATTTCTTTATACTCTTTCCTAACTTCATTTTGTTCCTCTTTTCTTTATTTGCCGACTTTTTTATCTTTTCCATGCTACCACATTTTATAGAATAATGTAAAGAAGCCAAAAAATTCCGTTTACTCGTTGCACCAAAAATTTCCGTTTACTCGTTGCACCAAAAATTTCCGTTTACTCGTTTTTATATCGAAACAAATCATATCATCTTCCTTTGTGTAGTAATCACATCCTTGCGAATCATTTTTACTATGCAGGTAACGAAAAAATTTCCTATCTAGAAAGTGCAAAGCAATTCTTGTTGATACACCACTACCATACAATCCGGTTTCTACACTATAAAAAACTCCTTTCAAAGTGACTTACAGTCTTTACTGTAAACTCACTCCGAAAGGAGTTCGTATTTTAAATATTTTTAATTAGTGCATACGGTAACTCTTCTTTTTTGAGTAACCTGATCTTGAGATATTATTTTTGTATTTTTTAACAGCTACAACATAGAAGTTTACTTTCTTAGAACCTGTATAACCATGGCTATAGCTTCTTGCGAACGTTATTTTTGTACCTGTAGTCGTTCCTGCCAGATACTTATAAGAATTTCCCGGTGTTGTATAATACAGCTCATAGTAACTTGCACCTGCGATTCGACATCAGTGACCCTTCGCTCTGTATGTATCACTAAACCAGCCTTTATCTTTCGCTTTTTTGGTGATCTTCCTTACTTTTGATTTACCCGGAGCCGTTGCAACAGAGAGTGTCTGCGAAAGTTTGGACACATACTTCTTACCATCCATTGACTTATAAGCCGCTACACGGAACTGATATCCGGTCGCTTTCTTTAACTTCTTGACCGTGAATGTCGCATTATTGGTAGAGCCTATCTTCTTCCAAGATTTTCCGCTCTTTCTGTAAATATAATATCCACTTGCATTATATACGCTGCTCCATGTCATTTTGATCGTAGTAGAAGTTGCTTTTGACAGATATGGAGTTCCCGGTGCATATGGTGATACATAGATCGTACATTTTGCACTGACATTACTTCCGTCTTCTGCGGTTGCCGTGATCACTGCACTACCCGGTCTGTAAGCTCTGACTACACCTTCTGAGCTTACCGTTGCTACATCACCGTTACTGCTCTTATATTCAATATTCTGATTAAATGCATTCGATGGTGAAACGACAGGATTTAATGTAAAGCTCTGATCTACCTGCAGGTTTTTAGAAGAAACCATCGTAATCTTTTTAACAGACTGGTTATTGATCATAAAAGTATAATTACCGCTTCTGTTTTCCGATACTTTCAGATAATAGGTCTGTCCGGCTTCTAACATCATGTCATGTGTTGCTGTATTTCCATTAGAAATATCACTTCTGACATCATTATTGTTCGTATTTTTTACAAGTTCATCTGTGTTCCATTTGCGGATCTCATAATCTAACCATGCATTCACGGTCGTGTTTGTCAATGTAAAACGATGAATTCCACTTGTCAATGCAGTAAACTTAAAGTAATCCTCATCCGTTAAATCGGTAGAATCAATGCTTCTTGTATACGGTGTATTCAACGCAACGGTCTCAGCCTGTGCTTTGCCATCAGAATTAAGATCTGTTGTAAAATGTACTGTGATCTTGGCATTACCGCTAATATCTGTTTCGTCATTCTGACCGATCTGGATATAATATCTGGTATTTGGAGCTAATGCAGCACCATTGTTATTGGCTGTCTCACTCTTTAACTCAAAGTTTGCTGTGTTTCCCTGAGAACGGTCACCATATGCGAGTGTATCACCTGCCGCTGTCTTTACATAGCAATATTTCCAGCCTGACATTGTAATATTCTTATACTCAACACGGATAAAACCTTCCTGTGCCGGTGTAACAAAACTCAGATAACCGGTATATCCTTTTAACGTGGTATAATACTCTGTGTTTAATCCCAAAGGACAGCTTACTGCTCCTTCTAACGTATCACTGTTGCCTGTGTAGATTTCTGCTGCTTTTGCCGGCTTTGATGAAAATGCACCAAAAAGAACAAAAAGAGCAAGAAGTGCAACCAGACTAAATTGAAATCTTGTTTTCTTCATATTCTAATCTCCTTTTCTTTTTTACTGTGTTAAAACTATTGTTATTATACATAACGTTTGAATGAATTGGCAAGTTTTTTCTCGTGTCATTCCTGTGCAATCTTTTGAACAAGATCATATTTGCTTTCACGAATTTCCCCGGTACTCCACGATGCGATCGAGTATTTCAGTTTCTTTTTACTTTTCTGTTCAAGATAAACAATCCGCTCATCCCCTTTACAATCTGTCTTTTGAAAGACTGTTCCATCATAGCTGTAGATCGTATTCTGATCCGCATAATAGCCATGCATGATATCATTTTGATACCACGTAAAATAATTGCCGGTAAATTCATAGATAAACGTTCTCTTAATGCGGTCATAAATGAAATATTCATTACATTTTCCCTTTTTTAAATGACATTTTACAACCACATAACGTCCAGCAGATATTCCTTCTTCAATATACTCTACATTTTCATCCTGTTTGGAAATATCATAATCATTTCCATAAATATAAAAATGCGTTCCTGTTTTCTGCGTTCCGATCAAAAATGCATCTGCCGGATCATTGATCGGTTCCGGATTGTCCTGATCTGTCGTGACGCTATACCATGTTCCATCTAATGAAACAGCAAATTGATTAAACGGATAATAAACCACTTCTTTATATTTTCCACCTTGCATTGTATAAACAATACTCTCTTTTTGTATATCTTTTGGACTTTTACCATTTTTATATGTTTTCTTTTTCAGCGACATCCGATCAAAATATTCTTTAACTGTCGCAATCTGTGCCGAATCCAGATCCTTTGTCCCCATTTCATCCATATTGACACCGACATATTTTACCTGCATTTTCTTCACATTAGAACATATCTTTAAATTATTTTTCGGCTGTTCCGTTTCTTTTTCGGTTTCCAATCTTCTTTTGTTCACTTGCAAAATGTTATATGCTTCACCTGTATTCGGATCTAACATACTACTTGCATATGGCAAAAACATAAAACGTGGATATCCCATCGCAAAACTATCCTGTTTTGCTTTTTTTGCCGGATACATCAATAATGTATTTTCCATATAAGAATAGCCGTTATTTGTAAGATACGCTTTTCCATCCTTATAATACCAGCAGGATTTTTCCGGTCCATAAAGCATTTCCATCATTCCTTTTGGAGAATCCAGATAATCAACAAACCGGTTTGCCAGGTCTTTATGTTTCGAATGTGCATTCACGGCAAGGCAAAACCTGTCCGCTCTTTTTTTCTTGACATTTGTTAAGTCACTGCTTTTCTTTACATAATCGGGCTCGGCAATTCCGTCCCATAAAATGATATCTGCTTCTTTTAACGGATCGCTGTATTCCATTGCCGGACGAATGTCTAATTTGCAGCCGAAACGTTCCAGCAAAAGGTCGGCAAACCAGCCATTTTGCTTACCGATCCAGTCAATCCCATCTCCTGTCAGTCGTAATGTTACAACCTTATTTTCTTTTTTCTTTGTCTGCTTTTTTGAAGTTGTGCGAACAAAAACGCCACATCCAAATGCTGCCAGGATTGCGATAACCACAATCAGAACAGCAAAACTTTTTCTCTTGTAAACCCCATTCTTCATGTTATTTCTCCCTTCTTTTTCTGATGGATTCCTTTTTCTTTATCGTTGATTTTTCACATCCCCCCTTATAGATTCTTCTTAGTTTTCTTTTTTAATTTTTCATTTTGTTCAAATGACGCTGCCTGTTGTTTGCTCCATCTATTTTCCATTCTGAAAATCTCTTGCCTTGATTTATCACATTTTATTTCTAAAAATAACTTTGTTTTACACATTTTATTTCCATTCTGAAAAATAGCTTTTTGTGCTTTTATATATTTTCTTTTTCATTGCTAAAACGGCTTTGACCGATTTTTCTGATTTTATATTTTGAACGATGATCACTTCGAGCAGGTTGCCTCTGTGTCATTTGTATAGTCAAAGATTCCGTCATTCTTTTCTTCCAGTGCTTTGATCATATGATAAGTAAATTCGTTGTATGGTGTTGCAATTCCAAGTTCCTTTCCCATATCTGCCAATGCTTTTGAAAACATATCAATCTCAGTATGTCGACCGGCATCCAGATCTTGCAATGTCGAAAAACGTGCATTCTTTTTTACTGCACTTCCATGCAAAGATGTAGCCGATACTTTACTAAGATCAATTCCTTTTGCCTGTGCGATCGCTTCTAATTCCTGACGAAGTCCTTCTCTGATCGCATTCATATGAATGCTGTCCTCATAACAGCCCACACCGGCTCCCAGAATTGCCTGCGGCAGATTATTGCATACATTTAAACGGAACTTGCTCCAGATTTCTTCCATAATATCTTCTGTCACACGATAATGTATCCCTGTATTTTCAAACAGCTCTCCGACTGCTTTGACACGTTCACTCTGATATGGCTGTGTCTGTTCTCCAAAAATAATACCGATCGTAGTTGCCGGATCAAAAATATATTCATCATTTTCTTTATGTGAAGCTACTTTAATCAGAGAATATAATAACTTTTCTTTGCCAATATGCTTTGCGATCAGTTCTTCACTGTCAACACCATTCATCAGACTCATGACAATGGTATGTTCACCGACTGCTTTGTGTATACTTTCCATCGCTTCCGGTAATGCACCATATTTTAATGCAACGATCAGCAGATCAACACCACACGCTTCCTTAGGTGTCCATACATTCGGGCGATATACTTTTCCATTGATCTTGCAGCCGTTTTGTTGTAAACGCTCCTTTCTTTCTCCCTCGGCAATAACGCCTAATTCGATCTCTTCTTTTTGTGACAATCCCCAGATAACATAAGAGCCGACCGCCCCTGCTCCCAGAATTGCAACTGACTGTATTTTCATCTCTGATTACTCCCTCCTGTATTTTTAAAACAGATCCAGCATATTATCCAGATAGATTTCTTCTCTGACACGAAGCTGGTACTCCGGTTTCGTCATATAATACAACAAAAATTCCAGTACCAGGGCACTGCCCAGACTGCGTCCTTCTATTTTAAAGTTCGAAAATCCCATCGGCAGATATTTATTTTTTATCTCTTCTATGCCAATAAACGATGGATTTTTCATTGCTTTTGAAAAAAGATAGCCACTCTTAGCTTCCGGGGCATTGCATATATGCTGTATTCTTTCTCCGAGATTCTTTCTGCTGACTGCTTCATAACATTTCTTTCTGTCTGTACATCCAATATAACAGCATTCATTTACCAAAAATTCTACTTTGTCTTTTTGTTCTTCTGTCATACCTGCCAGCCTGTCAAATGCTTTATTTAACCGAAAGTCCGGCACAACATAACGAAAATCTTTTCTATTTACTTCCTCGATCAATGCATCGAAATCTGTTAATACTTTTGTCGTTGAAGACACCAGATACAGCTTTGGATAATTTCTTTTCAGATATTCTACCAGAAAATCCGAATGCACGATCACACCATTTTCTTTATTGAAACTAAAATCCTGATCTGGCATTCCATTTTCAAATAACGCACATAATGCATTACACTTTTTATCCGACAAATGTTCCTCTCGTAATAAAGAATTGCTAAAGGTCAGTCTGGCGGAAATCCCGTACTTTTGCATCAAAACAAGAACATCCTGTGCATGGTCTTCTCCAAAGCCCGCACGTCCGCCTCCCCACAGGCAATCTGCCGGTGCACCATAGATAGAACCGATCTCGCACCAGTCATAAAAATATTCTCTTTGCTCATAAAACAATGTCAGAAATTTGCGATATAATTCATAAAATTCGAATAAGCCCGGAAGATGGTAATAGGCTGTTTCTTTTTTCGTTTTGTTCATTATGATCACCTTGTATGTTTAGATTAGATTCATTTTCATTGATTCAAAAATATTGTCTGTATTTTACGATCATATAAAGCAATCAGATAGTTCTGCTTTTACCTTTTTCTGTTATTATGATATTTCATCCATCGTAGCGTGTCAATACAAAAGACCGCCAATGCACTAATCCGATTAGTATATTGACGGTCTTCATTATTTCACTTAATCTAATAGACTATCTTTTACGATGTCCTACTTGTCAGCGATAGCTGCCTGTGCAGATAGGTAAAAATATGGGGGTTTTTAATGAAATGAGCATTGTCCTCATTCTTTTCCCTATGTACCGAGGAAATCTTTTCGATTTCCTCCAATTTGATAATGCAGTTTTTCTTTCTGCCTTCCGCTGTAAAGGTTGCTTTCACATCTGCTGTCCCATTCAGATTAACATACCAATCAAATGTAGTATCCGATGTCGGTGTTATCAGATATACAAACTGATTGACAACATCGGGGCTGATAGAGCTACCACTAAAATCAATAAAGCTGTTCAGAGTGGAACGGATACCCTCTATATCCAATCCTTTCGGATTGCTTTTTTCCTGTGGAATTTCATCAAGTGCTTTTTGAAGTTTCTTGATTTCTTCATCGACAGGACTTCTCATTGCTTGATACTCGTCCTTGGAAATCTCTCCATCAGCTCTCATAGCAATCAAGTTAGTCAGTCTGCTATTTGCCTTATCCAATTTCGCCTGTATCGTTACCGTATCGGATTGAGTTTCGTTAGATTTTTCTTCCTTATAATAATACTTAATAAGGTCTAACGCAATCAGTACAGACTCTTTTCTCTCCGTCCAGAGATGCTCTAACAAAGCTTTTGCCATAAAATCGAGTTTCCAATCGGTTATCATTCTGCTGTCACAATATCCCTCAGTATCTAAACCGATTTCAGCTCTTTTCCGTTTAATTCCGTTGTTAAGCTGATTGTAGCATTGATAACCGTAAGAGGTTTTTCCGTCCAATTTCGTATGCCATTTATTTTTACGGTATGATGAGCCGCAGGAACAACGTAGCTTATTGACCCATATATCTCGTGAATCACGCTTACTATGTGTGTTTTTCCCTGCCGATACACATACAGGTTTTACTCTACTTTCCCTTATCGCCTGTGCTTTATCCCATATCTCTTGAGAAATAATAGAAGGGAAATCACCCTCAACATATTCATAAGTGGACATATCAAGATTGTTTATTCGCTTCTGCTCTAAAAAGTTATTGCTTCTGGATTTGTTGTAACACTTTGTTCCTGTGTAAGTGGCATTTTTAATCGCTCTCATAATATTTGAAACGCTCCACTTTATAAGTCCAGAAGCTGTTTTCCTTTTTCGCTCCGTCAAAATCTTTGCGATTTTCATCGAGCCATAACCTTGCAGATACAAATCATATATCATTCTGACCGTTTCTGCCTGTTCCTCATTGATAACATAGGTATCTCCAACACGGTCATAACCTAAAATATTACCGTTTCCATAGAGAACACCATTATCACGGCTGATTTTCTGACCTGCTTTTACACGCTCGGAAGTCTTGCGACTTTCTTCCTGTGCCAATGTTGCCATAAGAGATAGCCGCAGTTCTCCATCTCCGTCCATTGTCCAAATATTATCGTCGATAAAAAACACCTCAACGCCTATGCCTTTTAACTCGCTTGTAACAACAAGGGTATCCACAACATTTCGTGCAAAACGGCATACCTCTCTGGTAACAATTAAATCAAATTTACCTTGCTTGGCATCTTCAATCATTTTCAAAAAGGCAGGGCGTTTTTTTGCCTGTGTTCCCGTGATACCTTCATCAATATATCGTTCACAGACCGTCCAGTTCGGATGATATTTTACTTGGTCATCATACCATTGTAACTGATTTTCCAATGCAGATAACTGTGCTTCGTGTTCTGTTGAAACACGACCATAAATAGCAACTTTTCTGGCTCTGTTTCTGTCAAACAGAGAATAATCTGTGAGCTTAAATCTGTAATTATATTCATTTACTGCTGTGTTCATTAAGCATACCTCCAATTCATTTTTCTGAATATATTGTACTGATTATCAAGCCGCCTGTGAAATGTGCGAATTTGCGTGTTTCACGATATTTGTATATGTGGCTTGATTTATCATTCCTTTTTCAAGAAGTATCTCAATGAGTTTCAGAGCCGATACATTTTTATCTGCCTTAATTTCATTCATTATTGACCTCCCTCAAAGAAATACTAATGGCAAGAGCTTTATCGGCTCTTGCCATTATGACTGTGGATAGCATACCAACATATTTACGCAGGCGTTGTTTGTCTATGGTGCGGATTTGTTCAAACAGGATAATTGAGTTCTTATCCAAACCTTCAAAATCATTGATTAAAGTGTGTGTCGGCAATTTTGCTTTAGTGTGTATTCGGCTTGTGATGGGTGCGACAATGACCGTAGGGCTATGCTTATTGCCGACATCGTTTGAAATGATAAGTACAGGTCTTGTTCCGCCTTGCTCCGAGCCGATAACAGGATTTAGATTTGCGTAGTAAATATCTCCACGCTTGATTTTTCTTTCCATTATGTTTGACCTCCCAGATTTATTTAGGCAGGTATGTTCTGCCTATGTAGGCAGCCAAACAAAAGGAAGTATTTAAGGTCGGGAGAGTATAAGCAAAATCTCTGTTCCTATGACTACCTTTTATCTGGCTTTATGATAGGAGCATTTCAATTTGTCCTCGACACCCCGAAATGCTATGGGAAGTCGCCAAACGGTCAGTAGCGAACTGACACCACGGGAGTTCCACCCCTCTGACGGTCTGCCAGAGCCGCCCTCATTGCCTGCGACGGTTTTATCACGCTCGGACTGTGACTGGACGGGAGTACCATTATTCTCTTTGTGGGTTATGGCGAAATCGGAAGCAATCCGATATTTTCAGTCGGTAATGAATGAGATCACCCCCTTTCATCGCTCGCTGCTTCTTAACAGGTCTTGGCGTACCGCTGCACACGCTTATGCTCATCACAATCACAAAGAGAAAGTATTTGGCGAATGGGTATTCACTTGCCAAGGAGCTATCCCGTTTTCGCCACACAAAGGAAAACAGGGTAAGAGGTTTTTTGTCCTCTCACCCTGTAGCCCGTGGGAATATTCAATTTTCCCCTCTACTCAAAAAACTTTTTTAATTTTTCTTTGAGCCTATCCATTCTTCTGTAAACAGCTTTTTCAGTAATATTCAGACACACCGCAATTTCACGGGTTGAATATCCTTGTATCTTCATAAAAGCAATCTGCAATGTAAGCCTGTCCACCTTAATCAAAACTTGATAGAGGTGCTGATTTTCGATGCTGTCCAGAAAATCCTCAACCGTTTTGACTTCGGGCTGTGTAGTATCTTCAACAAGCTCGTCAAGATATGTACCTGTTTCCTGCACTCGCTGATAATACCGTCTGTCGGAATTAAAAATCGCCCAATCGTGAACACGGAGCTTCTCTATATCGTCCTCATTAACTCCCAAGCTCCGTAACTGTTTTTCCTCGGCTTCTTTCCAGAGCCGCCATTTCTTTTCTTCTCTGGCTTTGTTGTAAGCCATAATGTGTACCTCCAATCTGAATTTTTTGAGAAAATTCAGATTGAGGTGGGCTACGACAGCCACTGCCCGAAACAGACTTCTCCTGCGTTCCAATAAAAAACGACAAACAAAAATCCGCAAAGGTACTAAGACCTCTACGGCAATACGCATAATTATCTCTATGATATGGATATGTGACTTCTACTTGGAAAGTAGAAAAGTGCCACGAGCAAGCAAGGCTTTTTTTAATAAGTTATCCTCACTTCTGCGTGACACTATGTAAATAGCTGCTGCTTCTGACAAGCAGCGTGGTGGTCGTGCTTGACCAACACATAAAAATCCCCCCAAACTCAAACGGGTTTAGAGGGAAGATAAGTTTTTTCAGGGCATGTCAAATCAGCCCACCAAAGCACCTTTTTTTTATTTGGTGGGTTGTGCAACCAATTCTGAAAAAAAGAGAGAGCCGATGATCTGTGAGTTTCTTCACAAGTTCATCGGCTCTGCGTCTTTGCGTCTGGCTCTTTGATGATTTGTATTTTTTTACTTTCCGCGAATAAAATGGAAATCGCAACAATTAGCGCCTTCCCCGATTGTTCCTAACCTTTCAAATCTAATTTTGGGTTTATATCCTGCAAAGGCAGTTACATCACTCTGACAAAACACCGTGCACAATTCGGGACAACAATATTTTTCACACATTTCTTTATAAATACAGCGAACTATGTCAAAATGGATTTCTTTGTAATCATATCTTCTCCATTTCACCGTAAAACCTTCTATTGGATATTTTTTCTTCATGTGTGATTTAGCAAACATCTTGAACAAACTATATGTAAAAGGCATTTTTGTAAGCTTGGTATTTTCTTTTGCTTTATAGTTAGCATTGCGTTGTATTTCTTCATGAGCAACCGCAAGTGCTTTTTCTTTGGTAAAACCGTTTTCTATGAGGGTTATATATACACCTATTGTTGGTAGTATTCTGTTAAAAATATGCTCGTTCATCTCGTCATTTTCAAATCTTATTTCATATTTACATAGGTCGGTATATTTTTGACACATTAAAGAATAAAGCAACTCAGCTTGTTTTTTCCCGTATTCTCTTGATAAATCATCATATAAAAAATTCAAATCCGTTTCCTTATAATCCAAAATTAGCATCTCCGTTTCATACAATATTTAGTTTATCTCGATTATCAATAACTGTTACTTTCAGATACTTTGCTTCAATCAATGTTTCCTGTTTGCACTTCGGACAGTATAGAGGAAAATTCAAAAGAACAGTATCATATCTGATTTGGTTACGAGTTTTGTTGCCACAAAAGGGGCAGAGTATCCATTCCGTTTTTTTCATTCCAATACCTCACTATCGCCCTAAAATATTAAATTGCTCATAGTCTTATAAATAAAAGGAATATATAGACAAAATAAAGTAAGGCGTTCCCATAACCCTTCATACTTCATAATGGTATTTTGAAATTGTTCTTTATCTCCCATAACAAAGCAGGCGAAGAAAATAAGAGATAAAACAAATGAGCTTATACTGATAATACCCTCCATTATGTCTTTTTGCTTAAATGATACAATTCCATTTAGAAGCGGAAAAAATAATAAAGCCATAAAACCGATTGCAGCACCTACACCATGTATCTTTGAAGCTGTAGTAATTATGTCTTTGCTTTCGTTTACACTAAAAAATCCAGAAATAAGCCCCGCACCAACAGCAAAAATTCCAATCGAAAGAAGCATGAAAACCGCCAGAACAGGGAACCTTGCTCTTAATGACAAAAAGTATGCACCTGCTGTATATGTTAAGAAACCTCCAAGCCAGATAAGCCATAAATTATAAACAAATCGGACAGGACTTTGCGGACTTCCTAAAGCACTCATAACCATTGTTTTGCCGTTGTATGCAGCATAAAACTGTTCTAATATCCACGGAACTAAAAACTCTCCTATAATCGTGAATAACAAAATTATATTGAATAACCGATTGTCTGCTATGTTCCTCATTTCGTTATTCTCCTAATATTTCTTTATGCTTCCTTGACAGTTATGGGCTTTTTCCAACAGCGGTCCTTTTGCACCCATAGTAAATGCAATATCACTGCTGCGAATAGATAGCAACTCCATTCCAGATTGTAGTTCTAAGACCGCCAAAGTGCTATGTGGCAATTTAATCACACCATTTTTATCAATATCAAGCCAAGCATATTTACGCCCTTTATATTGCATAAACTCACCCTCTGAAAGCAAACAATCCCTTAATACAGGACAATCCTCTAAAATATGCTTTAACTTTGAGTTTGACAGCAACGAATATGTAGTAATGCAAAAACCTCCTGTTATTTTGCTTCCTGTAAAGATAATAACTTTCCCATCTCGTGTTGCACCATACTCCAACAATGCTTGTGGTGGAATATGAATTGTTAAATCTGGGCGTATAACAGAAAGCCCAAATACAAATTTACCTCCTTTATTAAGCTGTGGCATAAAAACCTCCTTTTCAAGTATTCCATTTTCAAGTTGATTGTGGTATACTAGTAGTGCTTATTAAAACTACTTTATATATAAAGTACTACAAATACAAAGAAATGTCAAGGAGGAAACCGCATGTTATCAAAGCCTGCCACTATGCTTTTAGGTCTTATTTATGAAAAGCCACTTAACGCATATGAGATAATAAAACACTTAAACTACATGAATGTAAAATGGTGGTTTAACATCGCTGATTCAACCGTATATTCTACGCTGAAAACTCTCGAAAAAAAGGAGTACATAATAGGCACAACCGAAAAAGTCGGGAATATGCCAGACCGTACTGTTTATAGTCTTTCTGAAGAGGGGAAAGACGAATTTATATCTACATTAAAGGCATCTATTCTACAATTTAATTATGATACAAATATCTTTTCTATTGCCGCATTTTTCTTGAATACATTTACGCCAGAGGAACAGCAGAAGCTTTTGCAGGAACGCCTTACAGTTCTGCAAAAATACCGTACAGGAATTGAAAAGCAAGTTAATCCATTATGGGAAA
>OGEU01001148.1_pt1 | contig 23594 bp, 17 predicted proteins | sample 1570651 | NCBI WGS metagenome assembly OGEU01 (sample SAMEA2582129, study PRJEB24529) | metagenome | biome: Human gut stool | place: China | collected 2011 | reverse complement strand
TCGTTTATAGACAAACTTACTGCTAATTTTCGTAGAATATCTTATATCCGGTATCATCCGTTTGAGATTAAATCTGAGCGCGGCAAACCCGAATTTACATCATACCCATTCCTGCGCCTGCGCCGGCTGGCATTGCAGGAGCATCTTCCTTAATGTTTGCAACAGCAGACTCTGTTGTAAGGAGTGTAGATGCAACCGATGTTGCGTTCTGCAGAGCACTTCTTGTAACCTTGACAGGATCAAGAATTCCGGAAGCAACCATATCAACATACTCTTCAGTAGCTGCGTTAAATCCGGTTCCCGGAGCAGACTCCTTAACTTTATTGATGATGACAGCGCCCTCTAATCCGGCATTCGCTGCGATGAAGAATAATGGAGCCTCAAGTGCTTTCAGGATAACCTTAGCGCCGGTCTTCTCATCTCCCTCAAGAGTATTCGCAAGCTCAGCAACCTTCTTGGAAGCGTGAATGTAAGCAGATCCACCACCTGCGATAATTCCTTCTTCGACCGCTGCACGTGTTGCATTTAAAGCATCTTCCATACGAAGTTTTGCTTCCTTCATCTCTGTCTCAGTTGCAGCACCAACACGGATAACGGCTACACCTCCTGCCATCTTGGCAAGTCTCTCCTGCAGCTTCTCTTTGTCGAACTCAGATGTTGTCTCGTCGATCTGTCCACGGATCTGGCTGATACGTCCCTGAATGGCAGCCTTATCGCCTGCACCGTCAACGATAACTGTGTTCTCTTTCTGAACCTTAACAGATTTTGCACGACCGAGCTGATCAAGTGTAGTATCCTTAAGCTCAAGGCCAAGATCAGAGCTGATTACCTGACCGCCTGTAAGGATTGCGATATCCTCAAGCATTGCTTTTCTTCTGTCGCCGTATCCAGGAGCCTTGACAGCAACAACATTGAAGGTTCCACGTAATTTGTTCACGATAAGTGTTGTAAGAGCCTCTCCCTCGATATCCTCAGCGATGATAAGAAGTCTTGCACCTGACTGTACGATCTGCTCCAGTAATGGAAGGATTTCCTGAATGTTAGAGATCTTCTTGTCTGTGATCAGGATGTATGGATCATCAAGAACAGCTTCCATCTTATCCATATCCGTGCACATATAAGCAGATAAGTAACCTCTGTCGAACTGCATACCTTCTACTAAGTCAAGCTCTGTCTCCATTGTCTTGGACTCTTCGATTGTGATAACGCCGTCGTTTGTAACCTTCTCCATAGCATCTGCTACAAGATTACCAACTTCCTCGTCACCGGCAGAGATAGCAGCAACCTTGGCGATCTGCTCCTTGCCTGTAACCTTCTGGCTCATCTCTTTTAAAGCCTCAACAGCAGTATCTGTTGCTTTCTTCATACCACGTCTTAAAACGATTGGATTAGCACCTGCTTCAAGGTTCTTCATACCTTCCTGAACCATAGCCTGTGTTAAAACGGTAGCGGTTGTTGTTCCGTCTCCGGCTACATCGTTTGTCTTTGTTGCTACTTCTTTAACAAGCTGGGCACCCATGTTCTCGAAAGCATCCTCAAGCTCAATCTCCTTAGCGATTGTCACACCATCGTTTGTGATGAGCGGAGCCCCGAAAGACTTGTCAAGAACAACGTTACGTCCCTTTGGTCCGATGGTTACTCGAACTGTGTTTGCTAATTTATCAACGCCTGCACCAAGTGCTGCTCTGGCTTCTGATCCGTATTTAATTTCCTTTGCCATGATAATGAACCTCTTTCCTATTTTTTAAATCAATTCTAAATTATCGAACTATGTTTTTGATCGGAACACTTTATATTTTCGCATTCAAACCGGTTACTGTATATTACTCAACGACTGCAAGGATATCGTTCTGTCTTACGATAATGTACTCTTCGCCTTCAAGTTTTACTTCTGTACCTGCATATTTGGAGTAGATAACCTTCTGTCCTTCTTTCACCTGCATAACCACTTCTTTACCGTCAACCATTCCGCCAGGTCCTACTGCGATAACCTCAGCTTCCTGTGGCTTCTCCTGTGCCGTGCCGGTAAGAATAATTCCGGACTTGGTAGTCTCTTCTGCTTCTAACTGTTTTAATACAACTCTGTCTGTTAATGGCATTAATTTCATTGTTAAATAGCCTCCTTTTGCTTTACTAGCACTCATTTAGTTCGAGTGCTAATTCGTTCTGTAAATAAAATATCACTGTTGATTTTCAATGTCAACAGTGATATCTAAACTTTATATTTTTTTTATATGTTTCATGAATTGACTGCCCGGATAAAGCAGGATCAATCAAGAAGGAATAGCATCTGTCCGGTCATATTAAGCCTTGTATATCCATATTCATCTTTCTTATTATTCTTGATCTGGAATACAACCTCCCTCTGTGCATCATGTAATATTTCGGTCGTGTCGTCCTTCTTTTCCTTCCAGCTGCTTAAGTATTTCTTCGGATAAAGGAAATAATATTCCTTCATATTTTTTACATTCTTAAAAATCACCTTTCCATCTTCAACCGTCTTATATGTCTGATTCTGTTCAATCATTTCCGGATCAGCCGTTGGAATCTCCTCATTTGTTGTACAATCATAGATCCTGTCAACATATACCGGATCGCCACTCTCATTTTTATAATAGATTGAGCAATCCAGCTTCGTGCTGATTGCATTCAATTCCTCCGGAGAGAAAGTAATTTTCACGAAATCCGGATCCTCTTCGTCCACGCCTACTGTTTCCCAGTCTGATTCATCCGGATCCTCACTATACTCTTTCGTAAAGCTCATGTCATACGACAGATTTTCCAGATCCGTAATCACCGCGTTCTCATTCAGCACTTCAACCATCGGAGGCACATAGGAAGCCCGATATGTAGCAATCATGGTATTAATAAACAGCTTAGCTTCCATTTCCTGCGTAATCGTCGAATGTCCTACTCCGGAATAAAAAACATTTCCCTTACTGTAGATATAATAATTATTTGCAGCATCATTCGGTGAAACACCGTAGGTTGCACCGGTTCCCTGACCATTATTATCCGTCCCCTGCCATGCAGTAGCTCTCTTATCATCAGCAAGACAGTACCATACCGTAACCTCCGGATCTTCCATGTTCAACTGATACCACTGTCCATGCGTCTCCGAAACCGTAAACATCGTATCAATTTTGAACGGATACTGTGTAATCTGTCCCTGATTCATCTGACTGACCTTTGTAATGAGATCATTGTTATTATTAAAACCGGTATTTTTTGTGAATTCACTGATTCCACAAATACTCTCCCCTTTCGGATTACTGATCAGATATTGATACGGCATCTTCTGATTATTCAGAATATTCCAATCCGTTCCCGAATTAGAATTTTTCCAGCCAAGTCGCTTCATGGCATAGTATGTAAATCCCTGCTTCTGATCCAGCTCCTTACCGGTGATGTCCGTGACACTATCATAGGCATTATCCGGTTTTTCTGCCAGCTCCTGCCGCTCACGTTCTGAGAGATTTCTGCTGATAGCCTTATAACGATTCATACCCATCGTATCACGCAGATAGGTATTGGCAGAGTAACCAAAGTCATCACTTCTAATATTGTGCATTGAGGTCAGATCGTGTGTAAATAACACGCTCTTACCCTGACTGATATAGAATTTAAGGAAATCAATTTCTCCGTGATCGTTTGGTATATTGACACCACCATACGTATCGCCAAATCCAACAATGATCATATTGTAATTTCGATACACCTTCATCCAGTCCGGCGTCTTGAAATCCGGATCACTGTTAACCTTTTGATACTTTTCTGTCGTGAAACTATCCGCATTAAAATGTTTTTTAAATGTATCGAGTGTTTCCGTCGTAACTGTGATATCATAATCGTCCAGCGTATGATAATACTTTGTAAACAGAGGATTTGTACTCAGATCAAGTTTTCCATCGAAAGATCCATCCTTTGGTAAAATCTGAAGTACGTTAATCTTCTTTTTCTGACCGGTCTGGTTTCTCGCAGCAGAGCAGCCGGTCTGCGTAAACCGTACCGATGGATTCTCATCACAAAAGACCTCAATCTTCCATTGGATCAATCCCGTATAAAGTCTTGACAGTTTACAGGTAACATCCTTCCTGCTTCCATCCGCAGCAAATTTTTCCCCTTCATAATAAAGCTCATCTTCTGAAAATTTTCCGTCCTGATTCTGATCCAGATATACATTACACCGGAAGGCAGCACTTTCCGGATCGTCGACCTGAAAACCAAACTGCAGCAATGATCTTCCGACTCTGTCTACATCCAGATACGTCTTCTCCTCGCTGCTATACAGCTTCGGAGTCTGCGTAAATAACACCTCCGGCTTCTTCTGCTTCATACACTCCCTGATGCCTGTCACATCATTTGTCTGGTAGAAATGGACGCTGTTATCGCCCTTATTCTTTTGATCAATCTCACTCTTTACAAAATCACAGATATTAGAATGCTGGTCAATACGGGTTTCATCCCGCTGATACAGATACGGCACAGCCACAACCGGTTTCCCCGACTTTACAAAATCCTTCAGTTCTTCTTCTTTTAATCTTGTAATGTCATTTCCCGAAAACCGCAGTTCCGCACTATCCACATTCTTCCATGTCCAGGTATCTCCTGATTTGGTTCCTTTTGTCAGGAATTTAACAGAACGGCTTCTGTTATCGCTTGAATATTCTGCCGCTGTCATCTTGTCGCCCGTATGGAAATAAATCTTACCATTCATAGAAGAATCATTCCATACGGTTTTTCCATCTCCGGCTTTATTATATGCTCCGTCATCCAGCCCCAGAAAGATCAGATCATAGGTACTGTTCAGATCCTGCGCTGTACCGATAAATTCCGCAGTCGTCATATGGGTAATATTCACCTTACCCTCCAGATCCGGCACCATCATATAAATATAATTCTTTGTCAGCGAATAACCATTTTTACTGTCGTAACAAGGTTCAATATCTAAGACGTTCAAATCTCCCTCGATCTTATTGGTATTGTTTCTCTGTCCCAAAACATATCGTACCGCATCCGCAGGCGTTGCCTTGTCCGCATTGTCCATAAAGTCCTGGAAATCCGTGTACTTCGTTCCGGTCTTATCTGTCAGATTCAGACCGTCCTGCAGATAATTTCGTAAGATGTCACCGCCGTCGCCACCAATATAAATACGATTGTTGATGTATCTACGGTTTGCCTCAATATTTCCTGCCATCTGGTAATCATTCCATTTATCCATAGAAGTAAAATATCCGTACCAGTTGTAATTTACTTCCGGATCCGTTGTTCTTGCATTCGTAGGAAGGAACGTAAACATATTCCAATACTCCTGCGCATCCCCCGTCTGCAGCAAGAATTTTCCGTCATTCGAAATAAGCGGATTGTCCTTATCCAGATATAACTTTTTGAACAATTCCTGTTTCATCGAAAGAAGCATAACCGTAAGCTTATACATATTATTATTCGATGCATCATAAGAAAAAGTATCCCCCGAAGGTCTTAAATTCCAGTCAAAAAGGCTTAGCATAACCTTCGTCCACTTTGTGATCTTATAGGACTCTGCCGTCATCATAATTGCAGCGTAATTGGTATCTGCAGTTATCTTGTCATACATCTCTTTTGCGACTTCCCATGAAATATCACGTTCCTTATCGCTGTCCGTATTCTCAAAGCCGTTTTTATAATCCGTTACCGCAGACGTATGATGATAACGATTATACTTTTTCCACATGTTTTTAAACTCGTTATCCGCACAGGATGCCGATACGATATATAAATCCGCATACTTTGCCCAACTTGGATTTGCATTCAGCTCCTTCGGTGTGATTGTTTTAATAATAACCGAATACTTTGCTGCTGCCTCGTCACTCAGTTTCAGGGAATGCTTTAAAAAATTCTCATTGTTTTTATAATAGTAATATCCTTCCACCGAATATACCGGATCATCCGGAGAACTCTCCCTTACCGTATAAATGCGTTCTCCGACATTTGTAAGGATTTTCTTCGGCTCATCTTTTCCCTGGAAAGCCTGATTAGGATAGTCTTTTTGCTTTTCCAGATCATAAATGGTATGCCAGATAATATTTCCCCCGTCCGCTTTTACGATGGTACCATCCTCATTCTGTCGGAAAGCACCCTCTCCGGCTTCAACCAATTCATAATATCCGTCAAAGCTTTGCACGATATCTTCTTTTACCAGCGGATGTTCAAACTCTGTTGTTTTTAATTCTTGCGCATCTTCAAAAAAGTAGGTTTTATCCATCCGCTTTTCATCGCACATGTTCATGGATCCAAGCGTATCGATTTTTCCGGTTCCACGCATTTTCTGCACATCAGTCGGCTCACAGCCTCCGATATTATAACCAAACGATCCATATTCATCATACGGAACAAGTTCCAGAATAAAAAACGGGTTCTCTTTTGTTCCCAGATCATACGTTGATTGATCCGCATCATACATATCACGCTTCGACTCCGGAATCTGATTGATCTTATCCACCACGCCTCTTGTCACAACCGGGAGATTCTCGTCCGCCTTCAGCTTATTCTGATATCCGACCACGCCAAGGCATAATGCAACGATCCCCAGCACACAGGCTGCAGATACGATTTTCTTCTTTGCTCCGGTAAGCGGACTATGCATTTTTGTTTTCCGATTGACGCTTTTCAATATGAACGCCCCTTCCTTATCCGGGATCTAAGCCCCTTTTGATCACTCACAGTTTTGCCGAAATAGTTTTCTGTCATTTTGCAATTTTATCGCAGTACATTTCTCAATTTAAACACGTTTTGTATCTCATATTTTTGTTTTAAATATTCCATCTGAAACGAAACGGTAACGGATGCCTGCGAAGAGGCATCGACCGTCCCTGTAAAAGCCGTCACATACTCTCCGAGCAGATTCTGTTGCACTTCATCCACATCTGCCGCGATCACGGTTGTGTCTTTTTCCGGGTCTGCCACAGCTGCCGTCTTTGTGTACAGTTTCTTTCCGCCTGCCGATAGCCAGATCACACGCTTACTGGCCGCCTCGGGTGCTGCGGCTCCGTTCGGGTTCTCCACCGAGGTCTTGCGGGGAATCCGATAGATGACAATTCCCTGTGCACCGGAAGTCGATGGATCCAATGCTTCCACCCGGTTTCCTTCCATCACCCACATACCGATCTGCTCCATCAGAATCTGTGATTCGGATTGCAGGTCAATCTGGGCGGACGCATTGTTATAATTTTTATGTGCCGCACCAAGGAACATGGTTGCGGCAACCATAATGATCGAAGCGATTGCGATCGCAATGATCAGTTCGATAAACGTAATTCCTCTTTGATCCCGATTCACACAACCACTTCCTTTCTGCTTTCAGCTTCCTATTTCTTACCACGTTTATAAACGCACCATTTTTAACCATCAGTTTGACTCAACAAAATGCTTTCCGGTATCCATCACAAGCCGGATACTGTATTTTGGCACACCATCGATCAGAATCGTCTGCACCGTTGTATTGGCGGTATCAAACGTTGCCTGCTTCGTGTAGGCAATCTTCATGAAACCATTCTCCGCCAGCTCCGTTCCGTCCTGACAAAGTTTGATCGTATTGTTCGATAATTTGGTTCCGTCCTTCGTCAGCTTCGTCCCATCAAAAGCCGAAAGATTATCCGGCAATATCTGCTCATAATAGCCGTTGTCCAGATGATAAATATACAGATAGTAATTTCCGCTTTTGCTAATGGACTTCACCTGCAGCTGATTCAGCGAAGCATCCAAGGTCTTCATGACCTTCTGCGTATCCGCATAATGCAGATGCCCGATCATCATGACCGCCGTGCTCGCCAGTATTCCTATGATTGCGATCACGATAATGATCTCCACCAGAGTAATTCCTCTTTGATCCTGCCGTCTTTTCTTCTTTAACCATCGCTCTCTCATCGGCGCACCCCTTAGTTCTTCTTCCATTCATCGTAATTGATATACGAATCCAGATCCAGCCGGCCGGACACACTGCCGGCAGCCGTGCCGGAGCAATCACGGAAGAACTTGGAAAAAAGCGGAGGCTTACGGCTTTGATCATCTTTAAACAGATTCGAGACAAGCAGTTTGTTGCCTTTTACCTGCACGTTCGCATCAAACGTAATCTTACCGCCGGAAATGATCATTCCTTCAAAATTTCCGCTGACTTTGACACTTCCGGTTGCCACAACAATGCCCTTTGTGATCGAAGTCGGAAGATTATACACACCGGTGTTATCGATCAGGTAGACATCGTCTGCCGGATGATACACTGTGAATTCGGTATCTCCCGGATTCCTGTGTTTTGCGATCTCCTCCTGCAATGCGCTGCGGTCAATCAGTTTGTCAAATAACGGATCGATTGACTTGTCGATTTTTTCATATCCGCTCTCATCCGCCACGCTAAAGCGTACCTGATCCGGTGTCACAGACTGTCCGGATACTTTTAGCCCAAGTTCCAAAGACTTATAACTTACCGCCAGCTTCGAACAATAATCCCACATACGCCCCGCAGAGTCCTTCCAATTGTCCGGTTCAATCGTTACCGCCTTCTCCCGAAACATTTCTTCCGACCTGGTCCGGTACATAATATCTCCGCTCAGCGTCATGATCATATGATTATGCTCATCGATAATTAAGGCATCCTTATCCAGATAGGTTCCGGCAAGCCCGCCTGCTTTAGCAGTATTTCCGGCATAATACGCAGCATAGAATTCATTCGCATCCTGCTGCGACTTAAAATTCAGATAATAATTGACACCATTGGTGTAATAGTAAGGTACAATCGGATTCGCATGGTTCAACCAGCCGTCAAGCTTCACCGGATCCACCTGGATGGACGCGGCATAGTCTCTTTCACCGATCGGATACTCCGTTTCACCGATCCTGACCTTCTGCGCATCGTTCCACTTTAACACAACGCCCTCGGTGCTCTCCACCTTCACATACTTATCCGGAACATAGTAAGCCAGCTGGTTCGTTCTCGCCGCGATCGACTCACCCATCTGAATATCCGTGTTACTGGAATTGTTCCCGCGTGAGATAAAGGTTCTTCCCGCAAGCAGCAAATAGTTAAGATTTTGTATATTTAATGAGCTGTTTTTTCCATTGATCATGATTGCACTGCTAAAGTCGGCATCCGTTGCAACCGTATCGCCCGCTCCGTAATTCTTCTGGAAATTGTAACCGTAATAATTTCCCCGAAGCGTTACCTTGCTCTCCTTTGCATTTAGCGCGAGATCATCCGCCACATAAATGTTTCCGTTCACGTTCAGTGTTGCAGTGCTTTTTCCGGTTGTCATAATGTTCTCCGCCCAGATGGAGGAATTTCCGTTTCCGACCTTAAGTGCCGATCCCATATCCGCCACAATATCGCCACGGGTAAGGATCATCCTGCCATTCAGCTCGCCGGTTCCGTTACTTGAAGCCACAATGCCGCCAGCCCCCGCATACACGCTTCCGTCCACTACGACCGTTGGTGCATTTACGTTGATCTGATCATCCGCGATCAAAGCATATTTCATAAATTCCTTTACCTGACTCTGACCGGAAAAATTCATATCCGGTGTGGAAAATACCAGATCGGTCGTGATCGTAGTCTCGTAATCCTGTGCATCCTTATAAACCACCCGGACACCTTTTAAGGTAAAAGTGCCGGCTCCGTAATCAATTTCATACTTCGGATCTGCAGGTGCAACAAAACAATCCTGCTGCGTTCCATCCAGAATACACCCCTTTACCTTTCCGGTATCGTATCCTGCAACACGGTACACCACGTTTCCCTCATGATTGGTTGTGTCGACCGGGGTCTTCATCGGATCGGCAAAATAATTTTCCAGACCGTTCATATATTTCTGTTTAAATACATCCTGCGCATTCTTGCCGCCGCTCGTATAGTCCACATAATGCTGCAGCACATCCGCATACGCATTTTCCAATGCCGTCTCTGCCTGCTCCCTTGCACCGGTGCGCAGATCATCCATGATTGCATCGGCACTGTAGAAATTCTTCTTCGTGCCGCGCTCGACTTCCTTCATCTGGATATTCACGATCGTGATCTTTGTGATCACCACTGCGATCGCGCTGACAACCACCATGAGTATTAAAACGGCAAGCAGGGAAGCCCCGCGATCATCTTTATGAAAAGAATTCTTTTTCATCGCTACTCCCCTTTCGCTGAATCAACGGTAATGTAGCGGTAATCGTCCTTATCCGTTCCATCGCCCTTGTCTTTTTTGTATACACTGACTTCAATATTTACTTTTCGGATCCCCTGTTCCTTTTCCACCAAAGCCTTCACATTACTCAACAGATAGGAATCCTGCCAGATTTCTCCCTTATTTGTCACTGCCGGATTTTCATAGGATTTCTGTCCCAGATTCGAGGCGATCTCCGGCATCGAACAACCATTTTTCGGCGAAATCGTCAACCGGTACAAAGGAAAATCTGTATTGACCTTATCAATATTCTGACAGACGATCACAAGTTTCGGGACTCCCACGCCGACATCGCACCTGAGTTCTATTTCATCGGTATTCTGGAAAACCTGATACATCAGATAAATATGCTCGACATTTTCAATGTCTTCTTCCGCATAATTACTGCATTGGTACTGATCAGCCGCGTCCACTCCGGGCACGCCATCACAACGGTAAAAGCATTCCACCGTCACATAATCCGCTTTCACCGTAATCGACATCGTCCGGTGCAGATTCGCACAGATTGCATCCGTACTCAAAGCCGAAATCTTATGTTCGTCCGCATACCCCATGTTTTTTGCGGAGAAATAAGTTAATGCGTCCTGCAGCTGCCCATTTTCCAATGCGATCACATCAACCATTCCGTCAATTCCATCCATCTGCGGCACTTTGCTTAGATTTTCTGCCTGGTTCGTACTGACGCTTACCCGGATATCGTATTTCTCGCCGATTGCATCCGCCTGTCCGTAGTAATCTACGCTGCCACCGATCTCAGTGAGTCCCGGCGCAGCCGGCGTATAGGAAGCCTTCACATAATTCTCAGCTTCCAGATAAGGCACATCAAATCCGGACGCATCCGCATTCTGCACCAGATTCGGCTGGTTTTTCAGATTTTCCATCATTTCCTGCGCCAGATTCGATGCGTGCTGCTTATCCGCCATCTTCGCATTATATTTCATGGACTGCGTAAAATACGACAGAAGCGGGATCGAGAGGATTGCAAGGATTGCCATCGAAAGAATGACTTCCAGCAATGAAAAACCGGCATTGGATAAAGCCCTTTGATTTTTTTGTTTTTTCATCCGAAAGCCTCCTTTCCGGTCTTTTTATGCTCCGTCTAGTACGGATCCCCCAAAGCTTCCTGTGAACGTTCTATCGTTTTACCGAAGATATTCGATACACCCTTTGGCATGAAGTCAAATACCGGAGGAACATACTCTTTACCGGTATTCGTAATATAGTACATGTTCAGTGTCATCTCACCAGTCAGTTTTCCGGTAGCATCGTCAAACGCAGCCGTAAACTGCGTAATCGTTGTGCGGTCCTGAAACGCATTAACATATGCGATCATTTCTTTTAATCCGTTGTAGCTTGCTTCGTAGCGGATTCCGATCGATGCATAATATCCGGTGACATTTCCCACGGTATCTGCGGACGCGTCCGCTGCTGCATCGTCTGTTTTCTCCCCGGCACTCTGGGTATCCGCTGTCGCAGACGTATCACCGGCCGCACTGTCGGCTGCTCCGTCCGCAGTGTCAGCACTGCTGTCCGTCTCATCGGTGCTGCTGCCTGCGGCTGTCGTATCGACTGCTCCCACAAGCGGCATACGCATCGCAAACGTGATATCCGTGATATGGAAATCACTGCTGTGGTCTTCATAATCCTGCAGCGATTCGATGGTCTTCTCCGTCGTCATATCGGACGGATACTTCGCAATAATGTCCGCCTGCGTCTGCTTCATATTCTCAATATTTTCCTTTACCTGCGGCAGGGAAGCCTCCATCTGCTGCATCTGCTGCACCTTGGCACTATCCTGCTCGTTCTGTGCCTCAAGTTCGCTCGCCTTCGTCATTCCTTTATTGAAGATGAAAAAGTAAGAGCACGCCAGAATCACGATTGCAAAGAATATGATCAAAAGCCGCTTATCCGAATCTGAAATTTTTATCTTATTCATCTGCCTGCTCCTCCGATTCCTGCACATCTGCATAATATGCATTCACTGTATAAGTCCACTCGCTGCTTCCGCTCTCCTCATCCGTCTGTTCCGACATGGATGGGATCGAAGGATCCGTAAGTAATGTCACATTTTGGAAATTGAGCAGCATCTGACCAACCGTAATCTTTCGATCCGCCGTCATATTCAGCGTGATCAGATTGTCATCCGTCTGCATACTGGTTACTTTTATTGCACTCGGAAGTTCTGCTTCCAGCTGCTCGATCAAAGGAAGAAGATATTCATTCTTTGTCTTGGTTGCGTCATCGATTGTGACATAAACCTGCTCCTCCTGCTGCACGCGGCTGCTCTCGTCATAGGTCTGCTGCACATAGGCAAGCGACTCCAACTGATCCGTCAGATGACGATGCTCGGAATGGGCGATCAGCTGACGCACGCTCGATCCAAGGATCAAAAGCAGACTAAGCAGTAATGATCCCGCCAGCAGTACATATGCCGTGTGCAGATCATTTTTCTTGGAATCTGCCGCCTGCATCTCCTTCGGTTTCGCATCAAGCGGATGCACAGCAGCACCGATGACCGAAAGGAATCCGACCGGCGTGGCTGCACGCGGCTGTCTTGGGTTGCTGCTCTCTTCCATTACCGGATTGGTATAATCCTGATGCTTTTTCTTTCCGGCTTTCTTTTGGTCATTTACTCCATTCTGATTTCTCAGATCGATGACCTTTGCGAAATCAATCTTCTGCAGCGGAAGCGGTAACTCCTGCGCAAAAAGCTTATGGATTCCCGCAAAACGCGATCCGTCGCCGACCAGATACACGTTTCCGACGAACTCTTTTTTTACCTGGTTCTGATAATAGTCCAATGCCGTATTGGCTATGCGCAGATGATACCGGAGCGACTCCGCCAGATCCTCATACGCCTCGTCCGCCTGTGCCTGATTGATTGCCTGCTGCGCAGGATCTCCGTTGTCCGGCATCGACGGCTTATTAAAGATGACATTGTGCTCCAGCAGGAAATCAAATGCCCTCTCCTCATCATCGATTCCAAGGATCGGATGATCCACCACTGTGGAAATGGTTGCACCGTATCCGTATGGTGTCACACGCTGGAACGCAAGTTTCTTGTTCTCTAAAATGCTGATAACGGTCGCCTGCTCCTCCAGCTGGATGATCATCGCATTATCTACGAAGCTGTCACACATCAGCTGAATGCAGCCATTGCCGATGTAATCAAAGGTTTCCACCTTCAGTCCTGCCAGTTGGGCAAAGGACACATAGTTGCCCAGCAGATTATCCGGGATTGCGACCAGAAGAAGCTTTAATTGTTTTTTCCCGTCATCCTCAACGACATCCATCTTGCTGTAACTGATCGTGTAGCCACTGATGTCCATCGGGAAATAATCGCGGCTCTGCGCATCGATGATTCCCTTGATCTTGTTGTCTTTGACATACGGAATCATCACTTCGCGGGTAACGACCTTCGAAGAGGACAACGTAAATACAACGTCTTTTTCCACAATCTGCCGGCGCACAAGTTCTTCTTTTAACGCTCGCGCCAGACTGTCTTTATCTCTTATGTATCCGTCTTCCACAGCATGCTCCGGCGTACGGAAGGCAAATGCCTCATGTACCGGTGGATTTTTCTTGCGGTAATCGACCAAAGCGACCTTGGTCCATTGGATTCCGGTCTCAATACTGATCACTTTTTTTGCCACTTTTTCTTCCCCCTCATTTTCGTTCCAAATATATATGGAAAAACATATATAAAACAATCACCAGCTCTCACACTTTTTTCCAAACGCAATTGTCTTATATATATTTTTCGTTCTATGCACAGTCAAAAGAAGTGAGTTTTCACTTCTTTTAGTAAATTCCCATCATGCCAAGATACCATGTCCAGAACCGGTCGCCCCAGAGTGCGGCAATATAGATTCCGGCAGAAAGATACGGTCCCATCGCAAGTAAGTTATTGCGTTTGCTTACTTTCATGCGGATCGTATGAAGAACCGAACCGAGTATGCACGCAAGTACAAATGCAAGCAGTATGTTTCTGGCGCCGAGCAGAAGTCCCGCATACGCCATAAGCTTAATATCCCCGCCGCCGATTGCCTTGCCGGAGGAGAAATAATACAATCCATACAAAAACAAACTGACGCAGAAAGCACCGATCAGGTGCGATACGATGTGCCGGTAATCATAAACCGTCATAATGATCCCGAGAAGTCCGATCAACAGATTAAACGTCACCGGTATCCGAAACGTTCTTTCATCAATGACCGTAATAACGATCAGAGCAGATGTCATGAGACAATACAGCACACTGCTGAACGTGAAGCCGTTCGCCATGAAAACGATCACATACAGCACACCATTCAGAGCCTCGATTAATGGGTACTGTATGGAAATCTTAGCACCACATTGCCGGCATCTGCCCCGAAGCATTATATACGAAAATACAGGAACCATATCACGCCAGCCCAGCTTACGTCCACAGCTCATGCAGTGCGAGGACTGCACGATATTCTCCTTCTTCGGAATGCGGAAAATGCAGACATTTAAAAAGCTGCCGATCACGATTCCGTAGAGAAATACAATTGTGTAGATAAAAATGGTAAGTTGGGTTAGCATGGTAAATATTCGCTCCTAAAATAAACCTCATTATTTTTATATATTATTTCGACTTAATATCTTCAAACTTATACGTAGCTGTTGCATTTGTTACTTTAAGAGTAACCATATCTCCCGTATTTTGACAAGTAATTTCAATTTTACTAATATCTTTTCCTGCTTTAGATTCAAGTTTTAAATCTGTTGTTTTATTTACATTATTTAATTCTTTAAATGCATCCAATAATACCTTATTATCATCTGCTTCACCACCAGTTACCGAAAGAGCATCTGTCTTGTCAATAGTAATCTTATAAGCCGATGCATCAAGCGTAGAAGCATTAGAAGAATATGCAGTCATAGCATCTGTACAAAGTCCACTTAATACCTGAATATCTTTTGCTTTTCTTGACTTTTCAATATAAGGAATTACCTGTGTACCAACAACACCTACTAGAATTGCCATAATTGCGATAACGATGATCAACTCTACGAGAGAGAAACCTTTGTTATCCTTCTTTTCATTTTTTGCCTTCATGTTCTGAAGCATTTCCATAATCTTCTTCATACCTTAGATCTCCTTTACTTATAAATACTTTTATTTATTACCACATGCCCATGGCCGGCATGTCATAACCTAACGATACAAGAGGCAAAAAGTCATAAATCGATCCTGCTTGCAGGTAAAGATTTATGCTTTATTGCCTCGCAACGCATATGAGGAAGTAGTGATTTTCTTGAAAAATCAACGGATTCCGAATATGCGTAGAATTGCGGAAGTTGTGCAACAACGGAGCAATTCGTGTATCATATCATATCATACGAACGCCCGCTCATCCCCCGCTACGCTCCGATGCTGTCATACAGACTATACATCGGCATCATGATTGCCAGCACAATCGGCACAACGATCACTGCCATCACGATGATGATGAGTGGTTCCATCGCTGCAAGCAGCGACTGCGTCGCCATCTCGACCTCCTCGTCGTAATACGCCGCGATCTTGTCGAGCATATCCTCCATATTACCGGTTTCCTCACCGATCTCGATCATGTGATAGACCATCGGTGGAAAGACGCCGGATTGTTCCAGCGGCTTGGAAAGCGGAATACCCCGGCTGACCTCTTCCTGTGCTTCCTTGAGTGCCGCCTTGACCACCTGATTTTTCATCATGCCGGTGACAAGCCCCATCGCATCGACCAGCTGGATACCGGAACCCATCAGCGTGGATAAGGTACGCGTCATGCTGGCGCTCGCCGTCTTGATATTGAGGCTTCCGACCATCGGAAGCTTTAGCATCAGCCTTCCCCAGAGAATCGCTCCGTGCTCCGTCTTCTTAAACGACTTAACAAAGAGCACGATGCCCACAACGATAGCAACCATCATAAACCATTTATGTACAAAGAAATCACTGATACTCATGACCGCACGCGTGATGCCCGGAAGCGTTCCACCGACTTCGTCAAACTGCGCCGTAAAGGTCGGCACGATCTTGATCATCATGATGGCAACGATCGCAATGATGACAACGATCAGGATGACCGGGTAGATCGCCGATTTCACGATCAGTCCCTTCAGATGGGCTTCCTTTTCAAACTGTCCACCGATCCGGTCGAAGGCTTTATCGATGCTTCCGGATGCCTCTCCCGCTGCAACCATATGTATCATCAGCTCCGGAAAGATCTTCGGATGCTGGGACATCGCCACCGCAAGCGAATCACCTTTCTGCACGGAGTCGCGCACATCCGCGATCGCTGCGGCAAACCGCTTGTTTTCCGTCTGCTCCGAAAGCATGTTTAATGCTTCGATCACGGTTACGCCGGCGTTTAGCACACTCTCAAACTGCCGGCAGAAGACGGAAAGTTCGCGGACGCTGACCGCTTTTCCGATATGGATTTCCAGATCTTTGTTGAACGCATTCGCCCGCGCGATGGATACGATCGTACTGCCGCCCGCCTTCAGTTCCACGGTCGCCATCTCGATATTCTGCGCTTCGATCGTGCCGGATTTTGGTTTACCGTCCGGTCCTACGATCTCATACTTGTAACTTGCCATATCCCGCCTCCTAATACAGTTTCTGCTGCATTGCAGCGGTATCCTGTGCATACTCGACAGCATTGGCGCCATCGATCCTGTGCTTTAAGTACAGATTGAAAAGTGACTCGTCCATCGTCTGCATGCCAAGCTTTTTGCTCGTCTGCATGATCGATGGGATCTGGTGCGCTTTGTCCTCGCGGATCAGATTCTTGATCGCCGGCGTCCCGAGCATGACCTCAAACGCCGCCACTCTGCCTTTGCCATCGATGGTCGGCAGCAGCTGCTGCGAGATGACCGCCTCCAGAACCGATGCAAGCTGCGAACGGATCTGGTTCTGCTGATGTGGCGGGAACACATCGACGATACGCTCGATCGTCGGTGCCGCGCCGATCGTATGCAGGGTCGAAAATACCAGATGACCGGTCTCTGCCGCGGTAATCGCCGTGGAAATCGTGTCAAAGTCTCGCATCTCGCCCACCAGAATGATATCCGGATCCTCACGGAGAGCCGCACGAAGCGCGTTGCCGTACGAATCCGTATCCAGTCCGATTTCCCTCTGGTTTACGATCGACCGAATATGTTTATGTAAATACTCGATTGGGTCTTCCAGTGTAATGATATGTTCGTTTCGTTCCTTGTTGATGATATCGATGAGGGATGCCAGTGTCGTTGACTTACCGCTTCCGGTCGGTCCTGTCACCAGAACCAGTCCTCTCTTTTTCTTGGTAAGCGCTAAGACTGACTCCGGTACCCCAAGCTGATCCGGCGCCGGGATGTCGCTTGCCACAATACGCAGCACAGCCGCATAGGAGCCTCTCTGATGAAAGGCATTCACACGGAAACGTCCGATACGCGGATCGGAATATGCGAAATCGACTTCGCCGACTTCTTCCATGGTCTGTTTCTGCTTTGGGCCAAACATCGACTCCACCAGTTGCTGCGTCATCGCCGGTGTCAGCCGCTCGAAACCATCCATCTCATAGAGCGTGCCGCTGATTCGGCATTTGGGTCTGACTCCTACTGTGATATGTACATCGGATGCATGATTCTCTTTTGCGATAGAAAGAAGTGTGTGCATTGATAATTCCATTTTTAAAAACCCCTTTATTCATCATCCTCTTCGTAAGCTACCCGTCGCACTTCCTCGACTGTGGTAATTCCCCTGAGTGCATACTCCACTGCACTCATACGAAGCGTTTTCATTCCATGCTTTCGTGCAATCTCCTCCAACACGTCCGCATTCTCACCCCTGTTGATCGCCTGTCTTAAATCGGAGGTAATCGGCATGATCTCATAGACACCGATTCGTCCGAAATAGCCGGTTCCGCCGCAGCGGACGCACTCTTTGTGCCCCGGGGTGCGCACCTGGATGCGTTTCGGGCTGCCTGCAAAGCCAAGCGTTTTTTTCTCATCTTCTGTTGCGTCCCTTACCACGCCGCACGCCGGACAGACGCGCCGTACCAGACGCTGCGCGATCACACCGACCACAGAGTCTGCGATCAGATAATTTTCCACTCCCATATCCGCCAGACGCGTGATCGTGTTGGCAGAACTGTTGGTATGTAAGGTACTGACAACCAGATGGCCGGTGATCGATGCCTTGACCGCGATCTCCGCCGTCTCCTGATCTCGGATCTCTCCAATCATAATGATATCCGGATCCTGACGCAGAATCGAACGAAGCGCGCTGCCGAAGGTCAGCCCCGCCTTCTCGTTTACCTGCACCTGATTGACACCGTTTAGATTGGCCTCAACCGGATCCTCAACCGTGATAATATTGACACCTTCCACGTTCAGCTCACTGAGTGCTGTATAAAGCGTGGTGGACTTACCGCTTCCGGTCGGTCCCGTTACCAGAATCAGACCGTTCGGATGGCTTAGGATACGATTGAATTTTTCCAATTCGTCATCCGGGAAGCCTAAATCCCTTTTATCCATGGTAAGCGCTTTCTTCTGCGCAAGTCGCATAACGACTTTCTCACCGTAAACCGTCGGGAGAATGGATACTCTGATATCGTACTCCTGTCTGTCGACAATACTTGTCGCTCGTCCGTCCTGCGGACGGCGCTTCTCGGATATATCAAGTCCGCTGACGATCTTGATTCGTGCGATCAAAGCCGCATGCAGACCGATATCGTGCCGCATCGCTTCATGCAGCACTCCATCGACACGGAACCGGATGCGTACCTGATTTTCCATCGGTTCAATATGGATATCGCTGGCTCGTTTATGGACTGCCTGTTCGATGATCTGCGCGAGAAGCTTAACGATCGGTGCCTGCTGCACGCTGCTTTCTTCGCCGCTCCCCGGTTCGACTGCCGCCTTTGCCTTGGCCTGCTCCTCACGCTCTCTTGTGTACTGTTCCGCCACTCGGAGCGCTTCCGCGTTGCCGTAATACCGGTCGATTGCCGCAGCAATATCACTTGTCGCGGCCACATACCGTTCTACCTGACAGCCTGTAATGATTGAGATATCATCCATCGCACGGATATCCAGCGGATCGCTCATCGCTACTTTAAGGAGATTCGGATTCTTCTCATTAAACTGAAAAGGGATCAGCATATACTTTCGAAGAACGGACTCTTCGACCAGTCTGATGATCTCTTCCGGGATTCGGATCGTCGATAAATCAATGCTCTCGATCTTCAGCTGCATTTTCAGTGCATCCATGATCTGTTTCTCGTCAGTCATTCCCAGATCAATCAATACGACACCGAGACGATATCCTTTTTTTTCGGTTTTCTGTATCTGTAAAGCCTGCATCAGTTGATCCTGTGTAATGACCCCGGCATCCACAAGCAGATCGCCCAATCGCTTCTTTCGGCTTCCCCCCACTAAGTTATCCATGTTTCCCCCTAACATGTAGATCAGGCCACCATACAAGACCTGATGACCTGCCTATACACGCAGGTTTCTCTATTCCATAACAATCATTATAATTTTTCCAACAATATAATGCAATAGTGCAAACCCAAATTTGTACTTTTTTATGCAATTTGTTTCAACTTGTCTCAAATAAAGTGTGCGCTTGCCGCACACTTTCGCGCGCGAGCGGTATGCTCAGGCATAAACTTCATTTCCGTAAGCTGTGCATCCCCGCGGAGCGTTTTTTAATCAATTTAAGAAATCGCTTTCGTGATCTTTAAAACAACATTCTTGTTTTTTAAAAATTCTGTCTTATATTCATAGTAGGAACAAGGCGCCCAGGTCTTTCCGACTTCGATCGTGATCGACGGAATTCCAAGCAGATACATCACATATTCCCGGTACTGTCCTCCCGGAGATTTCGTCTTTGAGGACTCCGGCGCCGCTATATAATTCGTTTCCCTTTTTGCGATCTGATACATGGTTTTTGTATCTTTCGCGATTTTCTTTGATGAACAGCTTCCGTATATAATCCGCCCCATGGCATGATAATTGATCACGCCCTGCAGCTTCTGTTTCGTTTTCAATTTCACCGTGAGCGCAGCGATAGCCCGCGATTCCGGCTCGCTCAATGCCTTTTTCCCCGAATAGCCTTCTGCCCCCTTTGTGCCGCCGGAAACAAATTTCTTAATCGGGAAGTTGCGGTTCAGATCGACGCCCCGCGCATTGGATTTCCATCTTGCATAAGATTTCTGCGAGATTTCGACACCATCTGGATTGGCCATCACTACATAGTGAATCTGTGTGTTTTCCAAGACATCCGCCGGCTTCATGCCGCCGATCATACAATTGTAATTACTCAGGTAATACTCAATTTCCTGCATCAGCACTGCCGCACAGATACACTCGCGGGCATGCAGCGTTCCCACAACCAGAACCGAAGAATCCGCATCCGGGCTGCCGATGGTAAAATCGTAGAGGCTGTGCCCCTTCACCGATGAACCGATCTCCGTCATTTCACAATAATCGCTGTATTTGTTTTTCAACATTTTCATCTGCTGCTTCATCTGCGCATAGGTATACTTTTGCGATGCGATCTTTACGATTGCCGCATTGGAAAAGGCGATCGTTGCTGCCTCTCCCTCCTGATTGAGGGTATTGTATGCAACGATTTTGTAATGATAGTTCTTTCCTTCCTTGATTTTCTTATCGGTATAGGAAGGCTTCTCTGCCGTCGCAAGCTCATGGTATGCTCCGCTCCCCTGCTTACGGTAAATTGTATAGGTTGCGGCGTTCTCACATGCATTCCACTCGATTTTAACTTTTGTCTGAGTCTGTGACGTTGTACGAAGTCCGGTAATCTTTGACGGAATCGGGACGGGCTGTTCCGCATCATCCGAATTCATCCCATCCTGATCTGTGCCATTCTGATTCGTGCCATTCTGATCCGTGCTATTCTGATCCGTGCTATTCTGATTTGCGCTATTTTGATCCGCGCCATTTTGATTTGTGCCATTTTGATCCACAGCTTCCTGCAGATTTTCTTTCTGCAAATGAATTTCTTCCTGCAGCGGTTTCTGTGCTGCATAAACCGGCTGCACTTGCAACAACATGGTTGCAGCAAGTACTGAACATAAGATCTTTGTTCTTTTCACTTTTCCAACTTCCTCTCGTTGTATTTCCCCTTCATTTTGTAAATTCTTCCTTTGTCTCCTTTGATAAGTTTCGCTTCGCTCACAGGCAGACAGTTCCCGGCTGCGGATGAAAAACTATATCAAATGGTAATGCAGCATCGCGTTGCGGATTCCATCCTCATGGATATCAGTGGTAACAAACTCTGCTGCTTCCTTCGGTGGCTGCGTCGCGTTCCCCATCGCAATGCCATGTCCCACATATTCCAGCATGTCCAGATCATTCACACTGTCACCGATTGCATATGTCTCTTCACGCGACACTCCAAGATACTTACAAAGCCACTCGATTCCGGTCGCCTTGGACGTTCCCTTCGGCACACACTCCACAACATTTCCTTCATGTTCAAGAAAATCAAAGTCATTCCCAAGTTCTACCTTAATCCGGTCATAATCGGTATCCGGAAGCACATCCGCAGAAAACTTGTTGATACGGATGTCCGGTGTATATTCCCTTAAAATTCTGGCACTTCGTCCCATCTCTTCGAATAAATAGATCACATACGGATCATCCTCGAACCCATGCTCATCGATCCAATGGTAGTCCGGTCCCTCGAGCACCACCGGCATATGACATTCCTTCAGTATTCGGATCACCTTCTCCGTCAGCTCCGATGACAAAATATTCTCATACACAATTTTCCCATCCAGTTCCACATGATTACCACACGCCGCCAGTATTCCATCAAATCCCACATCCAGAAGCTTCTTATCACGGATGTTGCCGCGTGCCCGCCCGCTGCACAGGAAAATCTTGTGACCATTCTGCTGTACCTGCTTTAAGGTCTCAATTGTTCCATCCGGGATCTGCATGTTTTCATCCCATAAAGTTCCATCTATATCAAAAAAAATTAAAGCCATGATTCTCTCCCTGTTCTCTTTTTTCTCACGTCTTTGCGCTTATGACGTTTCGTTTTCATTCATAAAACAAGCCGTGTTTCCACGGCTTGTCTCATATTGTATTATACTAACTCCAGTTCTCTTCCTTCGAGGATCAAGTTCACGTCCTCAATGCTTTTTCCCGTCGAAGTAGCGATCAATTCTGGTGAAAGTCCATTCTTGTTCATAATTCGAATAATATTAGCCTCACCTTCTGTTCTTCCTTCTGCTATACCCTGTGCTCTTCCTTCTGCTATACCTTTTGCTCTTCCTTCCGCTATACCTTGTTCTCTGCCTTCCTTTATTGCAATCTTCTTGGCTGCATTTACATCTTTCTCGATTTCATCTTTCATCAATTCTCTTAATGCTTCGCACATCGTTGACTCCCTCCTGATCTCTTCATACAGTTCATAATTAGCACGTACACTTGCCTGTAACACTGCATCAACATTTTGCTTTTCTCTTGGACTGCATAGTTCTTCCGTCTCCTTTAAAAATCCCTTAACATCTTCTTTTTTAGCTTTCGCAGACAATACTTTAAGACTTTTATGTCCTTCCCGCCTCAATTGCTTCATTACAACTATCTGAACAGGGAACGGAAGATTACAAATATAATAGATTCCTGCGTATTTTTCTTCTATTTTATGCCCTTGCTGCGCCAATGTCAAAAACAATTTTCTCGGATAGGACTCCCTGAATATTGAAACTGTAAGTTCCTCAATCGGTATCTGATCAACATGTTTTCCATACCCCTTGTAAAGACAAGCATATCCAATCGTCTTGTAAAAATCGTCAATCGTCAGATTATCCTCCGGACTCTTATACTCGATCACATTATATTGTCGCATAATATGACCAATCTCGTTTTTAATTTTCATTCCTCTATTCGGTTCTTTAATAATCAGAAGATCAATCCGGATCGGTTCTTTGCTGAGATTATATTCCCTCGTGAACTCCAAATGTTCAATATCTTCCTGTAGTTCCAATTCAGTTGCTGCATAGAATGCAGGGTGCCACTGAATCTTTTCTGGTGTTTCTCCCAATACACTTCCTCCATTTCCGAATACAAACAGACTTCCCCATTGTCCTAGCATTCTTAAATATTCATTTGTTTTGTGATTTTAAAAGCATGATTCTATGACATTTGAATTAACTTGCTTTCTGTGTCAGTTCACCACAGAATATGATAAATATGTATTAGATTGTTATGCTTTGACGCTATTCTAGCACATCCCTTTCCTATTGACAACAAGTTTGGGTTTGCCGCGCTCAGATTTGATTCCTAAAACGGACGATACCGGATTATAAAAGATAATCCATGAAAATTAGCAGTAAGTTTGTCTATAAACGACGGACTTTGAACGATTTCAATGAC
>OGEU01001147.1_pt1 | contig 23632 bp, 20 predicted proteins | sample 1570651 | NCBI WGS metagenome assembly OGEU01 (sample SAMEA2582129, study PRJEB24529) | metagenome | biome: Human gut stool | place: China | collected 2011 | reverse complement strand
AGTATATATGACAGGTCCGGCAAAGTTTGTATTTGACGGAACAATAACTATATAAGAGCTTGTCGACAAAATGTCGACAGCTCCAAACTGATAAATTTGAACATAGAACAGAAAGGAACAAATAAAAATGGCAAAGGTAAATGACAATTATTTAAAACTACCGGGAAGTTACTTATTCTCAACAGTCGCAAAAAAGGCGGCTGCATATACAGAGGCAAATCCAGACAAAGAAGTTATCAAGATGAGCATAGGCGACGTTACAAAGCCGTTGGCTCCTGCGGTAATTGAGGCAATGCACAAGGCAGTTGACGAAATGGGTACGGCAGAGGGATTTCACGGCTACGGTCCTGAGCAAGGTTATGATTTCTTGAGAAACAAGATTGTTGAAAAGGATTATGCGGCAAGAGGTATTGACGTAAAGGCTGATGAAATATTCGTTTCAGACGGTGCAAAATCAGACTGCGGAAATATTGGTGATATTTTCTCTGTTGACAATAAAGTTGCAGTGTGTGACCCTGTTTATCCGGTATACGTTGATACGAATGCTATGGCAGGCAGAGCGGGTGACTTTACAGACGGTAAATGGAATAATCTTGTATATATGCCTTGCAAGGAAGAAAACGGATTTATGCCACAACTTCCGGAAGAAAAGGTTGATATAATTTATCTTTGTTTCCCAAATAACCCAATCGGTGTTGCGGCAACAAGAGAACAGCTTAAACCGTGGGTTGAATATGCAAAGAAGAATGATGCGGTTATTCTTTACGACAGTGCGTATGAGGCATTTATTACAGACCCTGACGTACCGCACAGCATTTATGAAATTGAGGGTGCAAAAGAAGTTGCGATTGAATTCAGAAGCTTTTCAAAGACAGCTGGATTTACGGGTACAAGATGTGCATACACTGTTGTACCGCACGAATTAAAGGTTGACGGAGTTGAACTTAACGGATTGTGGAACAGACGTCAATGCACAAAGTTTAACGGTGTACCATATGTAATTCAACGTGCGGCAGAGGCTGTTTATACAGACGAGGGATATAAACAGACAAGAGAGGCTGTTGCATATTATCTTGAAAATGCGAAAATTATCCGCGAATCGCTTACAGAGGCAGGCTTTACGGTTTACGGCGGTGTGAATGCTCCGTATATCTGGTTAAAAACCACGAACGGAATGACCAGCTGGGAATTCTTCGATTATCTGCTGGAAAGAGCCAACGTGGTCGGTACTCCGGGATCGGGCTTTGGTCCAAGTGGAGAAGGGTACTTTCGTCTGACTGCGTTCGGCAGCCATGAGAACACGAAGGAAGCCGTACGCCGGATTAAGGCGCTGTAAAAATAGTGCCTTTAGCCACTCCGTTATGGAGTGGCTGTATAGCTTTAAAGATTGATGCCACTATCTGTGGAATAGGAAAGCAGGGGATCGAGATCGGATCCCTTCAGCATATGGATCAATGCCTGAACCGGAGGTGTCAGTGGGTGCAGAGGATTCCGGATCAGGCAGATCTGTCTTTTGGGAATGAAAAAATCTGTGTTCAGCTGTATAATTCCGTAATTAATTAAATAATAGCGGGCAAACTTAAAAGGAACGAGCCCGATTCCCAGATTGTGGACTGCGGCCGGTGCGATCAGATCGTTGGAGTTCAGCTCAATATTGGGGGTAAGTTCATACCCCTGCTCCTCAAAAAGAGTATCCCAGAATCTGCGGGATGCAGTTCCGGTTTCCATGGAAATGATTGGATAAGTCAGAATCTCTTCCATGGAAAGAATCCGGTTCTCCAGATAGGAATAACGGCTGCCGGCAATCAGAATATCCTGAAAATCGGAAACCTGGGTAACCTCAAAATCATAACAGTTATCAAGTGGTGTGATACTCAGGGCAAAATCAGAGGTTTCTTCACGCAGCGAAGTAATTGCAGTTGGAAAGGAATGCGCGTGGATCTGCAGCTTAACATTGGGAAAGCAATGCTGGAACCGCTCCATAAAGGGAAGCAGAAAATAGCGCATTGTCAGCTCGGTAGCACTGATGGTGATTCTGCCATCCTGGTTCGTTACGTATTCCCTGATAACCTCCTGAGCCTGTCCCATTTGCTGGCAGGGATGGCTGATCTGGTGATAAAGGCGCTGACCCTCCGGTGTCAGGGAAACCCCCTTTTGTGAACGGAGAAACAGCTGGCAGTTAAGAACTGCTTCGAGATTCTTTATGTATTTTGTAACGGTTGGCTGTGTCAGACACAGATGACTGGCAGCCAGAGTAATACTGTGACTTCTTGCTACTTCATAAAACACCTTATAATAGTCAAAGCTGATTTCCATCAGATTCTGCATAAAAACTCCCCCTCTGAAGTATGGTTTATCTATTGCGTTAAGTATAATATAGTCCATTCAAAAAATCTATGGACAATACAAAAAAAGTGAATTATGGAATTATAAATTTTTGTATTATAATATTTGCGTTGAGATACGGGACAGAAACCGTTATTACACATTAATAAAAGGAAAGGAAGTGCGAAGATGGGTAACTTGGGACAAGCACTCAGGGAAGAGCTGAACTGTGAAAGCGTTTTTACGATCGGCGGTATCGGGATCTATGAATCGGTTGTTGTCACCTGGATCATTATGGCCGTTGTCCTGCTCTTATCGCTGATTCTGACCAGAAATCTGAAGGTTGAACATCCGGGAAAAAGGCAGCTGCTTTTGGAACAGGCGGTAACCTCGCTGGAAGGAATCACGGAAGGTATTCTGGGAGCAGATGGTAAGCGGTATGCAGCATATCTGACATCAGTGCTTATGTATCTTGGTATTGCAAACCTGATCGGAATTCTGGGCTTTAAACCGCCGACCAAGGATCTGAATGTAACAGCTGCCCTGGCTATTATGAGTATCGTTCTCATAGAGTACGCAGGAATTCATCAGAAAGGTGTAAAGCGCTGGCTTAAGGGCTTTGCAGAACCAATTGCATTGGTTGCACCGATCAATGTACTTGAACTCTTTATCAAACCGTTGTCACTTTGCATGCGATTGTTTGGTAATGTACTTGGTGCTTTTGTCATTATGGAACTGATTGAGTACATTATGCCGGTCGGTTTACCGGTCGTATTCAGTATGTATTTTGATATTTTTGATGGATTGATACAGGCCTATGTTTTTGTGTTCCTGACAGGTCTGTTCATAAAAGAAGCAATGGAATAAGGCAGCGGGGAACGATAAACAGGAAACAGCTGTAATCAGGTAAAAGAAAAAGGACAAAAAAAGGATAAGAAAAGAGGAGAAAAATTATGAGCACAACACTTATCGCAATTGGTGCAGGTATTGCAGTATTAACAGGTATTGGTGCAGGTATTGGTATTGGACTGGCTACATCCAAGGCAACAGAGGCAGTTGCAAGACAGCCTGAAGCAGAAGGCAAGATAACCAAGCTGCTGCTATTGGGTTCGGCACTTGCAGAGGCAACTGCAATTTATGGCTTTTTTATCGGACTTCTGATTATTATTCTGCTTAGCTGATCAGAATAGGAAAGGAATGAAAACATATGTTAAAACTAGATATTAATCTGCTGTTTACCGTTATCAACCTGGTGGTATGGTATCTGTTGATCAAAAAATTCCTTTTTAAGCCGGTGAATAACATTATTTCCAAAAGAGAAGAGGCTATTGCAGACCGTTACCGGGAGGCAGAGCAGGAAAAGGTGCAGGCAGGTGAACAGAAGCAGAAGTATGAGGTCTTACAGAGCAGCATCCAGGATGAAAAAACAAAGGTGATGCAGAAAGCACAGGAGGATGCCAGAGAAGCTTACCGGCAGATCGTTGATGAAGCAAACCGGAAAGCCGGAGAGATCATGGAGGATTCCAGAAAGACAGCAGAGCTGGAGCATACAAAGATGGTAGAACGTGCCGAGAAGGAAATCCGCTCCCTGCTTTTTGAAGCCGCATCGGAAGGAATGCAGAAGAAAGACAATAACAGTGAATTATATGACAAATTTTTGATAAAAGCAGGTGAGAGTGAGCATGCAGAATCTTAATATTTATCTGGAAAAAATGATAGGTGAGCAGATTACGGAGAAGTCGCTTGATGAAGCTCTGGATCTGCTGCAGATGGTACCGGAGATACAAAAACAACTGGATGATCCCACTGCTTCACAGGAGAACAGGGAAAAACTGATCCGGAAGCTTTTTCCACTGGAGATCAGGGGACTTCTCGGACTTCTTTCCAAGGATCATCAGGTATCTGAGCTGGCAGCATTGAAAAAGGAATATGGTGCATTAAGGTCAGAAGAGAAGGAACCTCTTAACTGTGTACTTGAATATGTGACCGAACCGACAGATAAGCAGTCAGATGGAATAATCCGTTTCCTGAAAGAAAAATATCCGGGAAGAGTCTTAAACCTGACTAAGAAGCAGAATACAGATCTGGGAAATGGATTTGTCCTGCGGGCAGGAAGCGAAGAATATGACTGGAGTATGAAGGGCCGGGCAGCATTATTAAAAAAGAGGATTGATTCCATGGAGCTGTCTGGAAAGGATTCTCTGCTGGTGCAGAAGGGTATCATTAGCATTCTGAAGGATAGTCTTGAAAATATTGAGGTATCCGGAAATGAAGTGGGAATTGTTAACAGCATCGGTGACGGAATCGTTTATGTGGATGGAATTGATCATGCCATGTATGGCGAGATAGTGATCTTTGAGAATGGGCAGAAGGCTATGGTACAGGATGTCCGTGAGGATGAGGTCGGCTGTATTTTGTTTGATGATGAGGAAGAAATTGAAGAAGGCACGAAGGTGGTTCGAAGCGGACGTATGGCGGGAATTCCGGTAGGAGATGAATTTATCGGAAGAGTTGTGAATGCGCTGGGAGTACCGATTGACGGCAAGGGAGAAATCAGTGCCTCGGATTATCGTCCGATTGAGCAGCCGGCTCCCGGAATTGTGGACAGGAAGTCAGTGGATACGCCTCTGGAAACCGGTATTCTTTCCATTGACTCCATGTTTCCGATCGGACGTGGGCAAAGAGAGCTGATTATTGGAGACCGTCAGACCGGTAAAACCTCAATTGCAGTAGATACCATTCTGAACCAGAAGGGAAAGAAGGTTATCTGTATTTATGTAGCAATCGGACAGAAGGCCTCTACGGTTTCCAAGCTGGTGCATACACTGGAAAAGCATGGGGCAATGGACTATACCATCGTTGTATCTTCAACGGCGAGTGATCCGGCACCGCTTCAGTATATTGCACCATATTCCGGTACAGCGCTTGCCGAGTACTTCATGTATCAGGGACAGGATGTGCTGATCGTATATGATGATCTCTCCAAGCATGCGGTAGCTTATCGTGCATTGTCCCTTCTGCTGGAACGTTCCCCCGGCCGTGAGGCATATCCCGGAGATGTGTTTTATCTGCATTCCAGACTTCTTGAGCGTTCCAGTAAGCTGAGTGATGCATTGGGCGGCGGTTCCATCACGGCACTTCCAATTATTGAAACACAGGCAGGAGATGTATCAGCCTATATCCCGACCAATGTCATTTCTATTACAGACGGACAGATATTTCTGGAGAGCAATCTGTTCTTCTCCGGTATGCGCCCTGCTGTTAACGTGGGACTTTCGGTATCACGAGTAGGTGGTGCAGCACAGACAAAGGCAATGAAAAAGGCAGCAGGAAGTGTCCGTATTGACCTTGCACAGTACCGGGAAATGGAAGTATTTACGCAGTTCAGTTCGGATCTGGATGCTGTTACCATGCAGCAGCTCCAGTATGGAAAAGGATTGATGGAGCTGTTAAAACAGCCTCTGGAGCATCCGATGTCCCTGCATGAACAGGTTATTACCCTGTGCAGTGCTACTAATAAGCTGTTTCTGGATATCCCGGTATCGGGGCTTAAGGATTTTCAGGCAAAATTACTGGCTTACATGGACGAAAAGCATCCGGAGATCGGAAACGAAATTGAACAGATGAAGTCGCTGAGTGATGATCTGGTACAAAGGATTATTTCAGCAGTGAAGGAATATAAAAGTCAGGTGGTGAACTGACATGGCGGGTTTGAGAGAGATTCAGGGCAGGATCAGAAGCATCGAGGACACACGTAAGATTACAGGTGCAATGTATATGATCTCATCTACCAAACTGAAAAAGGCAAAAAAGGATCTGGAAAAGACGGAACCATATTTTTATATGCTGCAGTCTACCATTGAGCGTATCATGCGCCATCTTCCGGAAATGGAGCATCCGTATTTCGAAGATACTTCCAAAGAGGCTTCCAGGATAGGACTGCTGGTGATTACCGGAGATAAGGGACTGGCGGGGGCTTATAATCATAATGTCCTGAAGCTGGCACAGCAGTTTCTGGACTGCGCTGGAAAGCAGGTGAGCCTGTTTGTGGTAGGAGAACTGGGAAGACAATATTTTGCAGGTCGGAAGATCCCGATTGCAGAGAATTTTACCTATACCGTTCAGGATCCGACCTTTGACAGAGCCAGATGGATCTGCAATATTCTGATTGAAAAATATATGACAGGCGAAATTGAAGAGCTGCATGTTATTTATACCCGTATGGAAAACAGTATGCTGTGTCAGGCAGAGGATAAAAAGCTTCTGCCATTGTCCGGAAAACAGCTTCCGGCTCCGCCTGCCGATGTATATCAGGAAGAATTTAAACTGGAGCCTTCCGCCAGGGATGCTGTAGATATGATCGTGCCAAATTATCTGGCAGGTTTTATTTATGGAGCTCTGGTAGAGGCCTTCTGCAGTGAACAGAATGACCGGATGCTTGCGATGGAGGCAGCTACGGATAATGCAGATAAGCTGCTGCATGATTTGAATATTCTGTATAATCGTGCAAGACAGGCACAGATTACGCAGGAAATTACTGAGGTGTCAAGCGGAGCACGTGCACAGCGCAAAAAACGTAACAACAAGAAGAAACGGGCTGCAATGCTGCAGCGGAGAATAGAAGAGGTGAATGTGTGATGGAAAAAGGAAAAATCATACAGATATCGGGTCCTGTCGTTGATGTAATGTTTGAAAAGGGACCACTTCCACATATTAAAGAAGCGCTTACTGTAGAGAATCAGGGAAAGCAATGCGTCATGGAGGTGGCAAAGCAGCTTGGTAATAATATCATCCGCTGTATTATGCTTTCTGCCAGTGAGGGACTTTGCAGGGATATGGAGGTGACACCGACGGGAGCCGGAATTACGGTTCCGGTAGGAGAAAAGACTCTGGGAAGATTATTTAATGTTCTGGGAGAAGCCATTGATGACGGAGAACCGGTTACAGACAGTAAAAGGTGGTGTATTCACAGAAAACCGCCGACATTTGAAGAGCAGAGCCCTGTGGTAGAGATTCTGGAGACAGGAATCAAGGTAATTGATCTTCTGGCGCCCTATGCCAAGGGAGGTAAAATCGGACTGTTTGGAGGTGCCGGTGTAGGAAAGACCGTTCTGATCCAGGAGCTGATCCGTAATATCGCGACAGAACACGGAGGTTATTCCATCTTTACGGGTGTCGGTGAGCGTTCGAGGGAAGGAAATGATCTATGGACCGAAATGAAGGCATCCGGTGTTCTTGAAAAGACAGCTCTTGTGTTTGGTCAGATGAACGAGCCGCCCGGAGCCCGTTTGAGAGTTGCAGAAACAGGTCTGACAATGGCAGAATATTTCCGGGATGAAATGAACCAGAATGTGCTTTTGTTTATTGATAATATTTTCCGTTATGTACAGGCGGGCAGTGAGGTATCCGCACTGCTTGGACGTATGCCGTCTGCTGTTGGTTATCAGCCCACACTGGCTACGGAAATGGGGGAATTACAGGAAAGAATTGCATCGACAAGAAAAGGCTCTGTTACCTCGGTACAGGCAGTTTATGTGCCGGCCGACGACCTGACAGACCCGGCACCGGCTACCACATTTGCCCATCTGGATGCGACCACTGTTCTTTCAAGAAAAATTGTTGAACAGGGAATTTATCCGGCGGTTGATCCGCTGGAATCCTCATCACGTATTCTGGAAGCAGACATAGTGGGACAGGAGCATTATGAAACAGCCAGAAAGGTGCAGGAAATGCTGCAGAAATATAAGGAACTGCAGGATATTATTGCAATTCTCGGTATGGAGGAGCTGTCTGAGGAGGATAAACTCACGGTGAACCGTGCAAGAAAGATTCAGAGATTCCTTTCCCAGCCCTTTCATGTGGCAGAAAACTTTACCGGTATTCCGGGAAAATATGTGCCGCTTAAGGATACGATACGTGGCTTTCAGGCAATTATTAACGGAGAGGCAGATGCCTATCCGGAGGCTGCTTTCTTTAATGTTGGAACCATTGAGGATGTGGCAGAAAAGGCGAAGAGCATGGAAAGTGCTTTGTAGGCAGACATAATCTGTTCAAAGCTATGTGTAGCTGTACGCAGCGTTTCATTCAGCCGGAGTCCATATCTCCGGCTGGGCTGAAAGGAGTTTGGAATGTCAGAATTTTATCTGAAAATGATTTCCAGTAATGGAGTGTTTTATGAAGGAATGTGCAACTCACTGATTGTTCCGGCACCGGATGGGGAAAGAGCTGTCATGGCGCATCACGAGGAGCTGATGATCGCTGTGACAGAAGGAGAAGCCAGGTTTCGTAAGCAGGAAGGAGAGGACTTCAGCTGTGTTGTGGTAGGACGTGGCTATTGCCAGGTGGCAAACAACAGAGTGGTATTTCTGGCAGAAACTATGGAAAGACCGGAAGAGATTGATGAAAAACGTGCCAGAGAGGCTCTCGAACGTGCGAACGAACGTCTGCGTCAGAAGCAGAGTATCCGTGAATATCATATGACCAGAGCTGCCATGGCAAGAGCCCTTGCCAGAATCAGGGAAACGGAAAAATATGCCAATAGAGTTTGAACCAATAAAGAATTTATAAATTTGATAAGTTCAAAATTAATTAAGTTACCAACGCCGCATTTTGTGGTATTCTATAATGGAGTAGAAAGAAAACCAGAGAGACGGATTCTGAGATTGTCGGAAGCATTTGAAGTGCCTACAAAAGATCCGGAGTTGGAATTAAAGGTAACCATACTGAACATCAATCCTGAAATGAATGAGGAACTGAAAGAGAAATGTCCTGTTCTGAAACAGTATACACAATATGTGGAGTTGGTGCGATACAATAGTATTGGTATGCCGTTGGAACAGGCTGTGGAAACAGCAATCGAATACTGCATCAGACACGATATATTAAAGGATTTTTTGTTAAAGCAAAGATTTCCCTTTGCAGGAAGCATGGTGGTGATACCCGGGAGCAGACGATTCAGGAGTTATGTGAAGGCTGTGAACTGACCACAGAAGAGGTAGAAAAGAAAATGCTGATTTATTGGAAATAGGATATACAGTAAAAGACTATCCGATTCGTAACGAATCGGATAGTGGCAATTTAAACAGATTCATATCCATTAATAATATAAGTCTCTATATAAAATTGGTGAAAATGCTGAAAAAGATAAACTTTTAAAAAATATATTGACTAAATTTGCATATAGAATTACACTTTTATTGTCCAACATCCTACGTTGAACAATAAACAATAATCTATTATATAGGGAGGGTACATATGAAAAAGAAATTAGTAGCTGGTTTGATGAGTTTGTGCATGATGATAGCTTTATTGGCTGGATGCGGAAGTCAGAGCACAACAGAAGTAACTAAAGATGTTACAGAGAGTACAACAAGTGAAAAATCCGATACAGGAGAAGTTGCTGGTGAGAAAAGCACTAATGAGTTGTCTGGAAGTATTACTATTTGGTGTTGGGATGAAACTTTTAATGTTCCGGCAGCGCAAAAAGCGGGAGAAATTTTTAAAGAAGCACATCCGGACGTAGAGGTGGTAGTGGAGGTTGCCTCTCAGGATGACATTAATACAAAACTTACAGCAGCAGCAGTAAGTGGGGACATTAGTGAATTACCGGATATTGTTCTGCAAAATGACAGAAATGTTAGCAAGTATGTAACTTTGTATCCAGATTTATTCGTTACACTGGATGATGCAGGTATTAATTATGATGATTTTGCATCTTATAAAGTTGGATACAATACGGTGGACGGTCAGATGTATGGTGTACCGTTTGATAGCGGAGTCACTGTATTGGCATTAAGAACTGATATTATTTCTGAGTGTGGATATACTGTAGATGATTTTACAGATATTACTTGGAGCAAGTTCATTGAATTGGGTAAAGATGTTTATAGCAAGACGGGATGTAATTTATTAGTTGACAGAGCTGATGTTGCACAGCTTTTAAATGTTATGATCCAGAGTACCGGAAGTTGGTATTTTGATGAGTCAGGCAATGTGAATATTGCAAATAATGAGAATTTGGACAAGGTGTTTACTGTATACAAAGAGTTGGTGGATAACAATATTGTTGCTCTTTACAATGATAGTCATGGTTATAATAACGCATTATGGAGTGGAACTACCGCAGGTGTTTGTCAGGGATGTTGGGTAATGTCTACCATTAAAAAGGGAGAAGATCAAAGCGGTAATTGGGCATTGACAAATATCCCTAAAGTTGATGGAATTGATAGCGCGACAAATTATAGCAACAATGGTGGTGGAAGCTGGATGGTTATTAATAAGGAAAACGCTGCTGTTGCCAAGGAATTCTTAGCAGAAACCTTTGCAGGAAGTGTTGAATTATATAATGAAATCCTTCCGGAAACATCAGCTATTGCCACTTATCTTCCGGCACGCGAAGCTGAAAATTACGGTCTTGGTGATGACTTTTTTGGTGGACAGACTGTATATCAGACAATTATGTCGTATGCAAATGAAGTACCTCAGATCAATTATGGATTATACAGCAGTGAGGCTTATGATGCTATTGCAACGGCCATGACCAAGGTTTTAGGTGGAGCTAACATATCGGATGCATTACAAGAAGCAGAAGAAACTGTTTCATTCCAGATGCAGTAATTATTGACAAGCGGACTGCTTGCAGTCCGCTTAAATGAATAGGAGAGAGGGGTATGAGATTAAAGAAAAAATATAGTGTAATTGCCTGGGGCATGATTGGACCGGCAGTATTGTTAATTGTTTTTACGAAATTTTATCCCATATTTGAGGCCTTTCGTGTATCATTAACCTCAGGGACAGGTTTGAATCAGACATATGTGGGAATCAGCAATTATGCCAGAGTATTAGAAGATGGTTTGTTTAAAACAGCTTTATTCAATACAGTTTTCTACCTAATACAGGTACCAATTATGCTGATATTGGCTTTAATACTGGCATCCCTGTTAAATAGCAGTACCTTAAAATTAAAGGGAATCTTTCGTACCGCCATTTTCTTACCTTGTATTATGGCAACGGTTTCTTATTCCATGGTTTTCAGGACATTGTTTTCAAAGGCAGGAATGATTAATAGCTTTTTGATGAATCTCGGAATTATAGATGTACCTATTGCTTGGCTGGAATCGGCATGGATTGCCAGAATAGTTATCGTTGTAGCGATGACTTGGCGTTGGACAGGATACAATACTATCTTTTATTTGGCAGGACTTCAGAATATTGATGATAACATTTATGAGGCCGCAAGAATTGATGGAGCCAATATTTTTCAACAGTTCAGAAAAATCACAATTCCATTGCTTAGACCAATTATTTTGCTGACGACGATTACATCAATCAATGGAACATTGCAGTTATTTGCTGAAACTCAGAATATCACAAGTGGTGGACCGGGGAATGCGACAATTACATTATCCAATTATATATATAAATTGTCCTTTGTCTATGTTCCACAGTTTGGGTATGCATCTACAATTGCGTTTATTGTACTTATTATGGTAGCAGTTCTGGCCTTTGTTCAGATGAAAATGGGGGATACAAGATGAGATTAAAAAGAACAGTATGGTTGGTAATCAGATACATCTTTCTAATAATTGTTTGTTTTTTGTCTGTATTTCCAATTTATTTTATGTTTATATCAGTGACTAATTCGAGTACGGACATTGCTGCAGGAAGATTGCTCCCAGGCATGGAGCTTTTCAATAATTTAAAAACCCTTTTTAACAATAGTGCTTTCATTGTGGATTTCATTAACTCTATTAAATATGCAGTGATGGGAACAATTATCAGTGTGATTGTTTGTTCAATAGCAGGATATGCTTTTGAGATATACCATAATAAGGTAAAAGATCTGGTGATGAGTATTTTGCTGCTTTCTGTTATGGTTCCTGTTGCAGCAACATTAATTCCACTGTATACAGCTTTCGGAAAGCTGAACCTGTTAAGTAAAGGAATTGGATTTGTACTTCCATTTCTTTCCACGGCATTTCTGATTCTTCTTTTCAGACAAAGCACGAGAGCTTTTCCATTGGAATTGGTAGAGGCAGCAAGAATTGATGGGCTTGGAGAAGTAGCTATTTTTATTAAGATATACGTTCCGGTTATGCGTTCCACATTTGCAACCGGAGTAATTGTCAGCTTTATGAATATTTGGAACGATTATTTATGGGCGTTGGTTTGCCTTCAGAAAAAAGACAGCCAGACATTACCGTTACTATTGTCAAGTGTATTGGATTCTTATGCTATAGATTATGGTCAGATGATGTTGATTGCAAGCTTTACAACGCTTCCACTTGCTATTATTTTCTTCACATTACAGAAGAATTTTACACAAGGAATTACAGGTGCAGTTAAGGGATAAAGAGACGAGGACGTACATGGATAAATGGATTAACCAGATAAAATTGCAAGGTAGTGAAAATGTAAATAATATTGAGTGCTTGGGATACAGAGCAATGTTTTCTGGATATGATGACTTTATATCGGCTCAGAATTCCTGCGAAAATGACAATGAGAAAAGAGTTTTGTCTTTGAATGGAATGTGGGATTTTTTCCTAGAACATAAGGTAAATAAATCCGTGCAGGAGCTATTTGAAAGTGATTACAATTTTCAAAAAATAAATGTTCCATCGAACTGGCAGTTAGAGGGGTATGATTACCCTATCTATACAAATTCAAGGTATCCATTCGATGATATCCTGACAGAAAACGGAAAGCTATGTCCACCGTTTATACCGGAGGATAAGAATAGTATTGGAATTTACAAAAAGCTGTTCTCAATACCGGGGATAAAAAAGGAGAAGAAACCAGGAGAAGAAACCAGATGCATTATTCGGTTTCTCGGAGTTGAAAGCGCATTCTATGTTGGAATCAATGGAAAGATTATAGGATATCATTGTAATTCCTTCAGTCCGGCAGAATTTGATCTTACGAATTATCTGAATTATGATAAAATAAATGAGTTAAAAGTGGTCGTTTATCGCTACTGTGCCAATTCCTATCTTGAAGATCAGGATATGTGGAGAATGAGTGGTATATTCAGAGATGTAGATCTATTATTGATACCTTCGGTTTCTATTTTTGATTTTGCAACGGAAGCTGAAATTGATGATCACTGTACTGAAGCAGTTTTGAAAATTAATATAAAAATCAAAAACTATTTATCTTATGAAAAAGGGCCGTATACGTTATCTGTAAGGGTATTTGATCATTTGGGAAACCGGAAGTCAATAGAGGAGATTCAGGGCTATACTGGCATGGAAAATCCTGAGTGGCCGGTGGATACTTGGAGAAAGTATGATGATACACTTGATCTGAAGCAGCAATTTATAGAGAAACCAAAGAAAATACCTGGAAATATGTTAAGAACGGTCTATCTCCAGATAAAGCTATCAGAGATTGATTTATGGTGTGCGGAGAATCCTTTATTATACACGATTTATTTGATACTGGAAGATACTGCAAAAAAAGTGGTTGATGTAGTTCGTTATCAGTATGGTTTAAGAAGGATTGAGGTAATCAACAATCAAATATGCATTAACCATCATCCGATCAAGCTGAAGGGAATGAATTATCATGAGTTTGATCCTGTCAAAGGGAGAGCTCTTAGTAGAGAGCGAATAAAACAGGATATCTGTATGATGAAGGAGGCTAATGTGAATGCGATACGTTGTGCACATTATCCGCATCATCCATATTTTTATTATCTGTGTGATGTATATGGAATGTATGTTATGGATGAGTGCAATCTGGAGACACACGGCATCTCTTATAAGGATGATGTTTTACCAGGAAATGATGCAAGATGGTTGTACAGCTGTATGGATAGAGCTTCCGGAATGTTGCATTTGAGTCAGAACCATGCATGTGTGATTATTTATTCAACCAGTAATGAAGCGGGATACGGAGAAAATATTGCTGCAATGGCAGCCTATTTAAGAATTGCAGGTAAGGGGCGTTTGATACATGAGCGACAGATGTGCTCAGTTGCGGATATGGATAGCGATACTTATCCTAGCATTTCATGGTTAAAAGAGAAAGAAAAAAATCCTGCAGATAAACCATATATTCTTGTGGAATATGCTCACGCAATGGGGAATGCCATGGGAAACTTGTTGGATTATTGGAAAATTATTAATGAATTCGATCACATTTGTGGGGGATTTATCTGGGAGTGGTGTGATCATTCTCTATGGAATGAAAAACAGCAGAAATATATGTATGGCGGTGATTTCCACGATTTCCCTAATTCTTCAAATTTCTGCGTTGACGGTGTGGTGACAGCAGACAGACGCTGTACTCCCAAATACTTGGAAACATGGAGTGTTTATCAATATATTCAAACTAGGTGGAAGGCAGATTCTGGAGAAATTTTGATAAAAAATTCATATTTCCATAGTGGATTAACTCCATATTATTGTATGATTGATATATTAGAGAATGGAAATATTGTATCCAGCCAAAAAATAGAGAATCTTGAAGCTGAACCGGGTGAAGAGGTAAGTATAAGGTTGGAAAATCTGATGGATTATTCAGGAGAATGTTTCGTTAATTTACATTTTTATTCAAAGGATAATTTCCATGGAATTAGAAAAGATCATTGTGTGGCAGCGTCGCAGCATTTGATTCATGAGAATCGAATGGTACAAGTGCAGAAACGGGATGAAATTAATATTACACCATTTGAAGAAGAAAATAATTTTATACTTTCCAATGAAAAAAATACAAAGCTGATCATGGATAAGAAAAGTGGTAAAGTGATATTCTGGATACAAAATGGGATTCGGTTTGTGGATACCAATGAATGTGCATCAGGTGAGAAACTGAGTATCTCAAGGGCATATACAGATAACGACCTGCATAGTGAGTCCTATCTTATGAAAACAGGATGGAGAGATCTCAATCTTGCGGATATGGATAGCAAAATTCAGGAAGTTAAATGTTATAGGAATGGAATTGCAGTTCATAGAAGTTACGGTAATACCTATGTGGGAATTCATGAATATATTCTGTATTCCATGACGGATGAGGGTACATTGATTAAAGATATGTATATTCAGCCATATGGTACAATTAGAAATTTGCCAAGAATTGGTCACGAACTGGTTCTGGACACAGAATTAGAGAAAGTAGAGTGGTATGGAAGAGGTCCAGGAGAGAATTATCCGGATCGGAAGAACAGTACATTAGTAGGATACTATGAAGGTAATGTATCTGATGATGAATTTTATATATTTCCACAGGAATATGGATCACACCAGGATGTGAGATGGATTAAGCTGACAGATGGAAAACGTAATCAGGTATATTTGTCGAGCAATCGATTGATTGCTTTTTCGGTTCGAAGAGAAACTGATCGACTATTGTCTGAGAAGCTGAATATTTCAGAGCTGAAGCAGAAAAAAGGAGCAGTACTGGAGTTGGATTATGCAGTTTCCGGATTAGGAAATGCGAGCTGTGGAACGGATGTGATGGAAAAGTATCAGGTTATACCTGCACCGATATCCATACAGGTTGTATATGGTAGCAGAAGAATTAATTTTGAAGCAATTGATTTGCATGATGTTTTTGAGATTGATGACGATTTGCAGATAAAAGGCAGATGTGGAGTAAACGAATCAAAATATGTTGACCCTAGCGATGCGGAAAGCAGAACAAAAGCAGGGTTCTGATGGAGAAAAATGGATACTAAAAAGTTCACAACAACAATACAGACTAAGTCTATGGTTGAGCAAGTAAAGGAAAATATTATTAATGCGATTATCATGGGAGAACTCAAGCCGGGAGATCAGCTTCCTACAGAAACAGAAATGTGTGAGCTCTTTGGAGTGTCACGTAATACGATAAGGGAAGTGATCAAGATACTGACAACGTATGGGATTGTATATATTAAACGTCCGGAAGGAACCTTCGTGTCAGAGGGCTATAATCCTAATATGCTAAATCCCATGATGTTTGGTATTTTGCTTGGAAAGAAGGACTGGAAGGAACTGATTAATTTCAGAATGGCGGTAGACATAGGAACATTATATCTAGCATGCCGTTATCAAAGTGAAAAGGGCATGAGAGAAATTAAAGATGTTTTGGAAAAGTTTGAGGAAACTCTTCATAGAGAGGAACTATCTGTCAAAGAAATTGCAAAGATGGATAATCAATTTCATCTTGCAATTACTAAAATGGTTGGAAATGAAATACTGTATACTATCAATGATTATATCAGTAAGTTCACTCTCCCATCTAGATTAAAGACAACAGAAGAAAATATTAAAAATGACACTATTCAGAATTATTATGTGTTACATAAAAAAATATACAGGCTATTGGAAGAAAAGAATGTGTCTATGATTGAGCAGATTATCAAGGAACATTATATCTATTGGGAAAATACATCAATAGATGAGTAGGAGGTAGAAATTTTTACGCAGGGGAACAATATGTTGGAACACAAAAACACAAGAATATTGAATCAATATTTAATTCATACGCAAAGGGATCTTCTAGGAGAGCTAAGAAGTGAAATTCAAAGATCAGGAATACATAAAATTGTGGTTCTTGATGATGATCCTACCGGTACTCAGACGGTAGCCAACGTTCCAGTCTACACGGGATGGGATGAAGAAAGTATTAAAGATATTTTTGCCAATGAGTATCTTCTGAATTTTATTCTGACAAATTCACGAGCATTTGGTGAAGAAAAAACAGTTCAGGTACATCAGGAAATAGCCTTGAATTTAAAAAAGTCTGCAGCGGTTACTGAAAAGAAATACCTGCTAATCAGCAGAGCGGATTCTACATTGCGTGGACATTATCCGACGGAGACTGAGGTATTACGACGGGAACTTGAAAAGGACAATACCATATGCTTTGATGGAGAAGTTATATGTCCTTATTTCGCTGAAGGTGGAAGATATACAATTGATAATGTTCATTATGTGCGATATGGTAGTGAATTGATTCCTGCGGCAGAAACAGAATTTGCTAAGGACGAAACCTTTGGTTATCATGAATCAGATCTAAAAAAATATATTCATGAAAAAACAGAAGGCAGATTCAAAGAAGACGAGGTCGTTGATATTTCTTTGGAGGAACTCAGTGATATACGAATTAATGAAATTGTAAGTAAGCTGAAAGCGGTTGAGCATTTCAACAAGATAATTGTGAATGCTGTAAATGATGAACAACTGATAGTATTCTGCATCGCCCTGTATCGGGCTATTAGTCAAGGAAAAAATTACCTGTTTCGTACAGCTGCGTCTTTTGTAAGGGTTCTTGCTGGAATGGCACGAAAGAATTATCTGGAGAATTATATACAGGGAGCAAGAGGGATTATTATTGTAGGCTCGCATACAGATAAAACTACAAAACAGATTAAAAAAGCCAGTGAACTTGATATGGTAGTACCGATTTTGTTTGAAGTTAATGGTAAGGAAGGCACAGAGTTATCTAAGGAAAGTACAAAGCTGTCGGAATTATGTTCAGAATTAATGAAACAGAATAAAATACCTCTCGTATATACATCAAGGCAGGTTGTTAAAAGCGCAGCAAAAGAGCAAGCACTTGAAAGGTCTGTACAAATTTCAGATGCGGTTCAAAGAATCGTGGCTAATTTACAGATTAAACCTGATTTTGTAATAGCAAAGGGGGGAATTACATCAAGTGATATTGCAACAAAGGCATTGGATATTAAAAAGGCCATTGTGATAGGGCAAGCTGCTCCAGGCATACCAGTATGGCGTCTGAATTATAAAGCTCGTTTTTCAAATATTTTATATATTATTTTTCCAGGGAATGTAGGTGAAGAGGAAACCTTAAAGCAAATAATAGAGCATATATGCAAAGTAGGAGGCGGATCATGAAGATAGGAATAGTTTATACGGGGACAACCCCAGAATTAATCGATGATGTAAATAAGCAGATTCACAAAGAACTGGGAAATAATGTAGAACTCTTGACATATGGAGACGTAACCATTCTTTCAGATGTTATTACGTATGGAGATGTTTATTCAAAACCGGCAGCTAAGCTTATCAGTCTATATTCACAGGCAATTATGGATGGAGCTGAGGCTATTTTAAACACGTGCTCTTCAGTAGGGGAGATTGTAGACTCCATGCAGAGCTTTGCGGATGTTGCAGGAGTACCTATCGTTAGAATAGATGAAGAAATGTGCAGAGAGGCGGTGATAGGATATGACAACATTGCTGTAATGGCAACACTGTCTAGCACATTAAATCCGACTGTTGGAACCATAAGACATATGGCAAAGGTTTGTGGGAAAAAGATAAATATTACAGAAATTCTGGTGGAAAATGCTTTTGGCATTGAACAGAATGTTTTTAAAGATAAAATGTTGGAGTATGCTGAAAAATACGCAGGAGAATCGGATATTATTCTTCTTGCGCAGGGGTCTATGAGTTATTGTGAGGAATTCCTGCAAGATAAGCTTGGGAAAGCAGTTGTTTCCAGCCCATCCTTTGGAGCAAGGGCATTAAAGGAGGCACTCGTGAAGAAAGGTGCAGTGAAATGAAAAAAATACTTTTATCGGTTGCACCAGTAGAGGCTATTAGACATAAAATAGATCAATCTGCATTAGTAGAAGACATTTTAAAATGCTCAGAACTTGGAGCTTCGATGGTACATTTACATGTTCGAGATGAGAACGCCTGCCTTACAGAAGACATGGAATTTACAAATCAGATTATAGAGGAGATCAGGAAATACTCGAATATCATTATTGAAATATCCACTGGAGGTGTTTCCGATCTGACGATAGAGCAGAGGTGCGTGTGTGTGTCTGAAGATATGCGAATTGAAGCGCATTCTCTGAATGTTGGCTCTGTGAATCTGGGAGAACAGGTATATATTAATTTGCCAAAGGAGGTGGCATATTGTGTCAATAAAATAAAGCAATATCGAAAGAAAGCAGAGGTCGAGGTTTTTGAACTAGGGCATATTCATACAACTTGGGAGCTGGCAAGGATGTATGAATTCTCTTTTCCAGTTCTCTTTAGTGTAGTCTTAGGACATGTAGGCGCTGCACCCGCAGAGGAAGAAGTTCTGAAATATATGGTTCAGTACATTAATAACTCTTTCAAGGATCAGAAAGCAATCTGGGGCATTACACATGCGAAACGGACAGATTTCGATTTGATTAATATAGCGATAGCTATGGGAGCAGCAACGGTTCGATTAGGATTTGAGGATTCTAATTATGGTTCTAAAGAACAGGTGTGCTATAACTGGGAAATTATAAAAGAATTTAAAGAGGTTTGCCGAAATAATGAAACAGAATTTATGAATGTAAATGAGGCTAGAAATCTGTTGAACATCATCTAGTGCATTGGCATTTACTGAAAAGTATAAGGTTTTGGTAAGCTAGGAACTTTGCGTTAATAAATCAATACAGGATACAGCCATGGAGCTGTCAGAAAATATGATGTTATTATTCATATGAGAGCATCAATGGAACGTATAGAAGAACGTTTAGCAGTTGTTACGGAAAAATGGTTTTCTCAAATCCGGTTTCGGGAATTGAACAAATAAAGAATTATATTTTTGTAAGTAATAGAAAAATTATTTATAGAGGAGGTTTTTTATTTATGGCTAATAAATTGGTTTTGCAAAAATTATTTGGAGACGAGAAGAAAAGGTTCATTATTCTAACAGACATGGAAAATGAACCGGATGATTCTCAAACTATGGTAAAACTTCTTTTGTATTCTAATGAAATTGATATTGAAGGACTTATTGCCGTTACCTCATGTTGGTTGAAAGATGATGTATATCCTGAATCGATTGTGAGTAGAATCCAGGCATTTGGTATTGTTAGAGCTAATTTGATGAAACATGCAAGTGGTTGGCCGACAACAGATTATCTTTTATCAATAACAGGTGGTGGTCAGGCCGGTTTCGGGATGGAAGCTGTAGGTGAAGGAAAGAGTACACGTGGAAGTGAAATAATAATTCAGGCACTGTTAAAAGAGGATCCCAGGTCTGTCTATTTTTCAATCAATGCTGGGGCTAATACTTTAGCACAGGCTCTTTATGATATGAGAAATAGATTGGATAAAGATATTCTGCAAGTTTGTCTGAGTAAAATTCGAGTATTTGATGATTCAGGTCAGGATAATGCCGGTGCGTGGATTAATCAGGAATTTCCAGAAGTATTTTACGTAAGAAACTCTCCTCAAGTTTATAGCTTGAATGGTCCTGATTTGAATATGGGACCTCAGCCATGGAAACCACTCAATCAATTTGAATGGGCTGAAGAAAATGTCCGTAAAAGGCATGGAATTTTAGGAGAATTGTTTCCACAGCGGATTATGAGTTTAAAAGGGACAGGTGTTCCGGCGGGTGTGGTTATGCTTATGTATTGGTTTATGGATGGAGGTGGAACGACAGGAGTATTATATGTTCTTAACAATGGCCTTAATGTTCCTAGTGAGATAACCTGGGGTGGCTGGGGAGGCCGCTTCAGGGATAAAAAAAGAAAGATTTTTGCCGGAGAAAGTCCACAAGCATCACAAGATCCTGAATATGCAAAAAATAGCGCAGGTGCGGCTAATTCTTCAATTGATGAGAGTGCCTATGAATGGAGTAATATGTATGGCTGCACATCAGATACGTGGTTTGATGAAGATGAGAATATCCTATATGAGAATAATATTTTTGCGCCCTTATGGCGATTTAGAAAGGATATACTATTTGATTTCCAAGCAAGAATGGATTGGTGTGTAAAAGAATATAGTGAAGCTAATCATCATCCGCTTGCAAAGTTATATGGCGATGATGGTGAGCGAGCAATAATGAAAGCGGCAGTTGAAAGAGGCACAGAATACGAAGTCGATGCATCTGCTTCTGAAGATCCGGATGGCGATACATTGAATTTCCGTTGGTGGATCTATTCTGAAGCTGGAACGTGCAAAAAATGCCCACTTCTTAAGAATGAAAAAAGTGAGGTTGTAACAATTAGTATTCCTGAAGATGCTCAAAGTGGAGATACTATTCATCTTATTCTTGAAGTGTTTGATGAAAATGAAATCGTTTCGTTGAAATCTTATCGTAGAATCATTCTTGAAGTTCAGTGAAAAGTTTTTCTGTCTGATTATTTTAGAGAAATTTGGAGCATAATATCCGTAGTTCTCTGAGGCGATCAAAGAAAAAAATCGGGTCTGCGGTAGATACCAAGGATTTGGAAAAACAACCTTCTATATTGTAGGAATAGCTTCGGCAGACTTTAGGTATCAAAACGAGGTTGGAACACCAGATGGATACGCTGGACAGGGAGCATTTTGAACGTAAAATATTGGACTTGCAGCGCCGGTATGATGAAGCAGTATGATACAATGGAGTGAATTGAATGCAGTACAGCAAAAGACCGCTGCTCCTTGACGGAGTCAGCGGTCTTTTTCACAACAACATTTAATAGAGATATGTAAAGAGATTACTCAACATCCTGAAGTGCATCGTAATCTTCTTCGCCGGTACGAATCTTTACAACCTTGTCAACGTTGTATACGAAGATCTTTCCATCACCGATATGTCCGGTGTACAGAGCCTTCTTAGCGGCTTCAATGACATCCTCAACAGGAATCTTGCTGACAACAACCTCGACCTTAACCTTGGGAAGTAAGGTTGCATCCATTTCAACGCCACGGTACATTTCACCGGCACCCTTCTGGATACCACAACCCATAACCTGTGTAACGGTCATGCCGGTAACACCTAAGTCGTTCATGGCTTTCTTTAAGTGATCGTATCTGGAAAGCTTTGCAATAATCACAATCTTGTGAATACCTGTATCAAGTGAAACAGGAGCGGTAACAACCTTTACGGAAGCGTTCTTTGCAGCAGGTGAAGCTGCTTCGTAGGAATCGCTGCCAAGACTTGTATTGGCATTTGTTTCCATGGTCATGGTGTTGGAAATATCCATGATGCTGAATCCGGAATAAGCAGATGCAAGACCATGCTCGGTAGGATCCAGACCAATAATTTCTTCTTCTTCCGTAACTCTTAACCCAACGGTTGCTTTAATAATTAAGAAGGTAATCGTAATGGTAACAGCGGTCCAGGCAGCAACACTGACAAAGCCAAGAAGCTGTAAGCCAAACAGATGGAAGCCGCCACCATAGAATAAACCGGTATATGAATCATTTCCGGGAGCAGAGGTGGTTGCAAATAAACCAACTGCCAGGGTACCCCAGATACCGTTTAAGCAGTGAACTGCTACGGCACCAACCGGATCATCAACGCGGAGCTTGTAATCTAACAGCCAGACACCGAATACAACTAAAACACCGGATACGGCGCCAATAACAATGGCACCGAAAGCATCGGTTACATCACAGCCTGCAGTTATTGCAACAAGACCTGCAAGGGATGCATTCAGACACATGGAAACATCGGGCTTGCCATACTTAATCCAGGTAAAAATCATACATACAACGGTAGCAATTGCAGGAGCAATGGTCGTTGTTACGAAAATGGATCCGAGCTGCTCTACGCTTGTGGCTGCAGCACCGTTAAAGCCATACCAGCCGAGCCAGAGAATGAATACACCGAGTGCACCGATTGTAATGTTGTGACCGGGGAAAGCATTTACCTTTATGATTTTACCGCTTTCATCCTTTGTGTATTTACCGATACGGGGGCCTAAGAGAGCAGCACCGATTAATGCGGAAATACCACCAACCATGTGGATGGCACAGGAGCCTGCAAAATCATGGAAGCCTAACTGGGATAACCAGCCGCCGCCCCAGATCCAGTGTGCCTCAATGGGGTAGATCAATGCAGAAATTACTGCAGAATAAATACAATAGGATAAAAATTTGGTTCTTTCTGCCATGGCGCCGGAAACGATGGTTGCAGTCGTCGCACAGAATACCAGGTTGAATACGAAATTGGACCAGTCAAAGTCTGCGTAGCTGGTGAAAATATCAAATCCGGGCTTACCAATGAGACCGACCAGATCCTCACCAAGTAAGAGGCTGAAACCAATTAAAATAAATACTACGGTACCAATACAAAAATCCATCAAATTCTTCATGATGATGTTACCGGTATTCTTGGCTCTGGTAAAACCAGCCTCCACCATTGCAAAACCGGCCTGCATCCAGAACACCAGCGCTGCGCCAATCAAGAACCAGACGCTGAAAACTTCACTGCTTACGGCACTTAAAATTTCTTCTGTCATAATACATCTCCTCCTTTAAAGTAAAACGGCGTGTACACTTAAGAAAGTATACACGCCATTGTGTCATTGTTTGTAACTATTCAGAGCCATGCAAATTATGACAATATGGACGTCGAATGCTCGCAT
>OGEU01001140.1_pt1 | contig 23739 bp, 19 predicted proteins | sample 1570651 | NCBI WGS metagenome assembly OGEU01 (sample SAMEA2582129, study PRJEB24529) | metagenome | biome: Human gut stool | place: China | collected 2011 | reverse complement strand
GTGCTTGTGTAGCTGCATGTAAGAATGGTTCTGCTATGTTGTTCGTTTCTGCAAAAGTTAGCCAGTTGAACTTGCTGCCGCAAGGTAAACCGGAAGCTTTGCGTCGGGCAAAAGCTATGTTGTCAAAGATGGACGAACTGGGATTCGGTAACTGTACAAACACTCGTGCTTGTGAAGCTGAATGTCCGAAGAATATTTCTATCAGCAACATCGCTCGCTTGAACCGCGACTTCATCATCGCAAAATTAAAAGACTAGAAACTGCTAGATTTCAATAGCGAGAGCTTAATTTGATTAATGACAGAATCCCCTGCCGGCTAGTTCGACAGGGGATTTCTTTATATATGAGTAGATCACAATTATTATTAATACGGATCAGTAACATGAACTTTTAATTCATAAGTTTCACCGATTTCACCTTATAGCCAAAACTGTTATGAATGAGAGAATTACGGGTGAAAGCGAAGATTGAAATAAGGTAAAATCATTCGTTACCGCTTTCACCTGTCTTATTAAAATATCCCTTGAGCTAAAACAATTATCATTATAGCTAATCCGGATATGTTTATAGCAAATCCGCTTTCAGGTGTTAATGAGTGAACTGTGCGGATGTAATACTTTGGCCGCCAGGTCTTAACACCTTAGTTCTCATGTGTTAATACTTGAGTTGTTGCATCTATATATCTAGCATCTTGGAGCTATAGCTCCAACAGTCGGTATGAATAAACTCAATAGGTGAAACCAAGAAGGTTCAGTTTCACCTGAATTTCTCCCTTGCTTTCACCCGCTGTTACCTTATTCATCGGCATTTAGAGAATTGGGTGAAACCGGTGAACCGCAATTATCTTACATAGTTGCATTTATGAAATGTCTTGCCTACGTAAATTACGTGGAGAGGCACCAAAAGATTTCTTGCAGAAATTAGAAAAATGGGGTAAAGATTCAAAACCATATTTATAGCATATCTCCGAAATGCTATATTCAGAGTTGTTCAAGTCGTCCAGAATGCCCTCTTTACGTCTCGCCAGCATCCATTCATAAACAGGTTCATGAAAGACGTTATTGAAGATACGACGGAATGTACTAAGAGTATATCCACCCAATTGTGCCAGTTCTTCCACTGTCTTTACTTTCTTATAGTTTTGAATAACGAAGTATTGGAAACTGTTTACATATTTAGAGAGTGGGTGCACCAAGCTCGAAAGATCATAATCGGAATAATAGTATCCCAATACAAACGCTAATTCTTTTCGTTTCAGAGATAGCAAATCCCGACAGACTTTATCTCCTTTCAAATAAGTAATAGACCCATTGAGGAAATATTGTAGTTCTGGAATTATTTTTAATGGAGTATAAATAAGTGGAGGAGATACTTCCTTCATGATATGATTGAAACGGAAGTCACAAAACAGTTCGGGCTGGATAAAACGATAATAAATGCACTCACATTCAGTCATAGCAAGCATCTCAAACATAGAACCAATAGCTTGAAGGATAAATTCACCTCCCTTAAGCATTGTCCCCGCATATTCCTTACTATTGACCAGTATTTCTCCCTTCATCAAAAAAAGGATAAGGTTTTCTTCACACTTTTGAGCCGGTTTATGAAAACCACGCTGATAAATCACATGAGTAATGGCATTACTTACCGCTTTTGGACATATCTGACAATCCCAGGTTCCTTGACAAATAGATGGCATACGCTGACTGTGTTTGTTTTTGTTTATGCTGCCAGCAAAAATATATGAAATCTTTCATATTGCCATAAAAAAAAAGAGAAAAGTGAAAAAGAGGTTAGATAAGAGATACTCACTTGAACATCTTGAAGCCTAGTTTTTCTGATTTGAAAAACTAGGCTTCAAGATTCTTAAATTAAGATATGTTCAAGCATTCTACATTCCTATGCAACTAGTTATTACACTGCAGGAGCCACAGGATCTTTTTCCTGATTATCCTCATCAGCCCATTTATCTACATCAGTAACATCCCACCCAATAGTTGCAGCATCATTTGTTAGAGACAATGTATAACGTATACTTTTACCTACTCCCCATATAGCATCCTTCAAATCAACTTCTTTAGGAGTAGCTCCTGTTGTATACACTTCATCACCATTCTTATCAGTAACATTATAGCTTACTAACATTTTCCTTGTTGTCAATGTTTGAGGCAATAACATTAAAGATTCAGTACCAATATTTTTACTCGTTGTTCCCTGAACTGCATTATTTGTAGTAGTAATATCATCCAAAGGATAAATATATGTTGCAGATCCCTCCAAAGAAGTCCAAACATTATCAGCATATTTATATGTTCCTTTATCATTCACTCCATTTATTTCTATTTTAGATACAGTATATGTTAACTTATCATCAAGCTTTGATTTTATAGCAAATTGAATCTGTGTAAGTACATGTGAGAACGTGAAATTAACACTCAAATCTGCTTTTGTCTTATCCGTAACTTTAGCCACAAGCAAATCTTCCTGATTAGGTGCCGTATCAGCAATTTGATAATTAACCAATGTAGGATACTGATCTGTATCAGTAGCTGTTAGTGTTAATGACCGAGAAGAAGAATATGCAAAAAATTGGATTTTTCCCTGAGAAGGCCAGTAATATGCATTATTAGATGTCCATTTATTGTCACCCGAATTCCATGAAACAGGTTCATTCTCCATTATCGACTTATTTAAAGTTCCAGTTCCAACAACAGCATCACCTGTATTATATGCATAAACATGAAAACCTTGAGTTTTTAATTCATCGAGCTTCATCTCCGTGGCTCTTGTAGCATTACTGACTATGCTCTCAAAGTTTATGACTGCATTCTGTCCAGCATTCTCAAATTCTTCATTCTGTGAGCAACCCGTAATTGCCAAAGCAGCTGTAACTGCCAATAAAATCTTCTTCATAACTGTATTTTTTTAAGTTTATAATATTGTTATATTTTGTTTATAGCTTCTATTTCAATTCACGGGTAACTCAACATTATCTTCGGGTCCCCATCCATCAACATTGCCGCCCATTCCTCCACCTCCATCAGGATTCGGTGGTGTTTCCGGCTTATCAACCTCAATCTTATCATCAGGCGGTAACTCAATCTCCGGTGGTGGGGTTGGTTTTCCATCTTCCCCTGTTCCAGCATTTTCAAGTGTACCTATTATTTCAGTAACATCAATTGTTGCTTCCTGAACTGTATTATCTGTTTTGACAAATTTCAATATTAATATTATAGCACCTTTCTCACTAGAAGTTTCTCTCTCTGATGTTGACATTCGCGTCGGCATTGTCATTTCCTTTACTTGTTTGAAAGCGGTGAAAGATGCCGTTACCTTATTGTCTCCCTTCCTTACCTCAAAGTAGATAGGTTGTGAGCTACATACTCCACGACCTTTGCCTATACAGTAACAATCGGATAATCCATCAATGCTTCCTACCACTGTTGCAACATACTCCAAACCTTTAGCCTCTACTGCAAAAGAATATTTCTTCACCACAGATTCCAACTTCCAGTCTAAGCGAAGCACTTCTTCACTCTTCTCTATTTTCAGCTCATCTATATTCAACACATACAATGAATCCGGTGACCAAACCATCTTTTCCGTTCCTTCAATCCCTAAACCATTGCAGTTTCCCGTATAGGCTTCTATCGTTTCATAGGACTCTTCACCCCTGATTCGTATAGATTCCGTGTTATAGTTGTAGACTACTACCGAATACCGTCCCGGAGGAACTTTCATTTCTCCACCTCGTACCGAAAGGTACTTATCTACTTTCCTGCCATCTCCGTTCTTCGGATAAAAAATCACCCGAACTCCCTCCGGCAGTTGATTTGTCACTCCATCCCAATCCAGCTTTATATCTACCCCACTTACGGGATAATCATCCAATATATCGCGACGGCTACATCCAGTTAGCATCAGCAGCGAGGACAAAAGCACAAGAAACCCGTATCTTGTATTTCGCATTACGCCCTCCTATCTCTTTGTTGTTATCAACCATACCAAAGAAACTTTCGCCTTGGTAGGACCAATAAAGTTATAACGTCCACTATTTGTCCATACAATATCTCCCTCATAAGGAGTATATTTTTTATATTCTGTTGTCAAATACCCTATGCCAAGACTGAATTCAAGGGAAAAATGCCGTGCCAATTGCCGTGCATATCCATAAGTCACTCCCGCAGCTCCGTAATACTTACCTTGATAGCCGTCTCCACGCAGCTGGAAGTCATATATCCCGCCTTCAGCATAAAGTCCGATAAAATGTCCGGTCAATCGGTCACGCTTCTGACGGTTTCCCAGCCAACAACGTCCTTCCATCCCTCCCGAAAGGAGCTGATAGCAGAAATCATGTTTGCTATTCAGCCACCACGGACATTTATATTCAGTATTCAAAGACCACCTCTTGCCTATCGGAATTTCCACTTCTATATTTGGCGCCAATGCCAAATCATATAACAGATTATTCTTCACTGCAAGTACAGTTTGGCTTTTCACCGGCCCTTCTGCCTCCGATATATCGACCTCACAGGCCTGTTTTTCTTCACTTTCTCCCACAGGCTTATCAGGTTGATCTTTCGGAAGCGCCTCTTCCTGCTTTGAAACAAACAACCCGGAGACAGAAGATACCGGTTCAAAAGCCTCTTTACCTAATTTCGAAGTTTCTCCGACAATCGTAATAACCGATCTCCGCAGTTCTGGAAAGATATTGTGAGCAATGTATCGGTAAGCAATTCCCCGATTCAATTTTCGCAACAGTTGCTTCCGTTTATTGACATCATTCTTATGATAATCAATCAATATCAGCACTTCTTCCCGATCTGGTAAGTTGGAGTCGGATGCCACCAACTTACGAAACTCCGACCAATCCTCTCCCTCTGAAAAAAAATGAATCTTATCAACACCAACATCCGAATTATACCGTTGTAAGAATTCCTTTATCGAATCATTTCTCCGAGCAGCCAAACTTCTATTATAAGATTCATCACCATCAGGAGAAACAAAAGTTTCCACATTCAGCGCTGTTATATATTTCGTATTCAAGTTTCCGAGAAGCAAAGAATCTAAAATTGTAATTACCTGATTATTAATTTTATAACTAAGATCCACTTTCGCTTCATTCGCATCAAAACATATCACTGCCCGCCGGATTGTATCATTCGCAACAGCGAAAAATGGAATCGAAGCATACCCACTTTCTGGAAGGCTTAATAAAGCCATAAGAATAGTCAATATATAGATACCATGTTTCATTGTCGTTCGTTTCTGATGACAAATATAGAAGTTAGAAAACAAACCGAATCATACTTTTAGAACAAAAATCAAGACATGAAAGATTCTGTGAAACGATTGAAACGATTTTGCAAGTTTTGAGAGTTTAAGGTCAATAATAAACAGAAAAAATGTCCTTGGTAACTCATCTGCGTGATAACACCGTACTTCTGTTCCGCCTGCATCAGCAGTTCACATTCATAGGAAGTTCTGACAAACGGCTTTTCCACATACACATGGATGCCAAGCTTCATCGCCTCTATACAAATCGGGAAATAACTATGATCGGGAGTCGCCAGGAATTTTCTACGAGATATTTTATCCCCACCCAAAAATTTCATTAAAGAAATCATGTATCAAAGTGGGTTTATGAATAGATCACATTTCTATAAGGAGTTTACAAAGCGGATGGGAGTGGTACCTAAAGACTACCGTTTGCATAATAAAAAATAGAAAAGCTACAAAGGTCTCATATACTAGCAGCAATATCATTCCTGATCTGCTGAATTGCAAGAAGCAATCCAGGCAGATGCACTTTTACTATTTTAAAAATTTCTTCGGGGTCAATAGATAAATATTCATGAGAAATAATATTGCGCAGTCCAATGATGCTCCTCCATGGAGTACCGGCATAATTTATCAATAATTCATGATTAGTCAGGTTATCTATATTCTTAACAGTTTCACCTATGGTTTGCAAACGCATACAAGTTGCATCAAAAATATCCATCTTATCAGGAGAAGCTAAGAAATCATTTACAGAAATGACACTACCACATCTTTCTATAGTTGTATTAATACGTTCTTCTACAAAAAGAAGCATATCCAATATGTCAGCATTAGATATAGATTGCATCTTTCTCTATATGATTGCGAAATAAACTACGCATAATTGCGGTTAAAGACACGACATCCACTTTTGCATTAAAACGCTCTTCTAATGACTCTTTTATTTCCATTCGAGTAAAATAATCCGGATCTTGAAGCTTTACACAAATATCAATATCACTATCCTCTTTCTGCTCACCACGAGCCACAGAACCAAAAAGTCCCAACTTTTCAATTCCATATCTCTCCCCAAATTCTTCCTTAAAATTCCGGAGAATAGCGATTATTTCATCTTTTGTTTTCAATTGACACTATTGTTATAATGCAAATATTAAAATTTATATTGGAATTAGCAAGTTCTTAATCATATTTTGTAGTATCACTAATTAAAAAAAGATGCACAGGTCATCGAATTTTCATCGATCCCCTGTACACCTACTACTCTAAATTCTACTTCAAAACATAAATAGCCTAATTAATTATGCTGCCGAATCCATTATTAACAACCATGTTAGTTTTATCCATCAAAAGTACAGAACATAATTACGTAAATAGTTCAGAAGTGCCCAGAACGCCATCATCATTGCCAATACAAACAAAACGACAAGTCCGATTGCCAAAGCAATCCAATGTTGTGAATGATCATCAGAATATTCTTTATGACCATCATTAAACTTGTATATTGTCCGCACTGTCTGCGCTCCTGCCAATAACCCGAACACTCCGGCAAAAATACCATTATGAATATTTCCACCGCCACGAAGTGCCCGCTTATCAATTAAGAATTGAGGCGTCCTGCTCGCTACCACATACAAACCGGTAGCTATTAAAGTAGAAAACATCATACCGACTCCCATCATCCAATACATCAAGATACCCACAATGACACCTAACCAGATTAATTTCCTGGAACCATCAAAATGACGTTCTTCACCACTATTAATCACATCAGTCAATGAGTTTAAGCGTTCTATGACATCAGCGTCAGTAGGACACATACCGATAACCTGATCAATCAAAAGAACAGATTTCTTAATTTGCTTCATCTTTGTCGGCTTTCTGAATTCATCATCATCTGTTTTTTCAATCACCGTCCAAGTAGCGAATGCCTCATCCATCAGTTTCCACGCCTCCGTTATCTCTTCATCCGTCATTTTCTCCGGCATTCCGGCTGCAAGGCGTTTATTCAACATTCCTTCTACCGTAAAAACCTCTTTATAACGTGCGCCCTTATACCATACAAAAAACATATGCCCCACAATAAATAAAACAACGGCAATATACAAAATCAGTTGGAGAACAGCCAATATCTTTACTCCCAAAGGAACTCCGTCATCCGCCGCAGCATCAGCTATTGCATCAGCTCCACTACCGCTTTTTACAAGTGTCAATCCATTAAAGGCAGCATCTTTTCCGCCTTTATCAAGTCCGGAAAACGACAACTTATCATCTTTATAAACGACTTTGCATTGACCGGAAATCCCGGCATCAACCTCCGGACGTCCGCCTACAAAAGAAAGAGTCAGTTCATTCCCGTTAATACTCTCGACGTCAAACTCATAAGTTGCCATCAAAGATTCCCTTCCACCGGGTTCCAGCATATTCACTTCCATAAATCCATTGCATCTGGCATTCTCATTATAAGGATTCAATTGCCAATTACCATCACAATTCAATGTGAACGCAACCTTTAAATCGCCTTCTTTATTTGCTCCTAGCCAGTCACCGCTAAAAACATCTTCCTGCGCAAATGCAGTCATCGAAATAACCATCATTACAATGGCACACAAATACTTTTTAATATTCTTCATAATATAATAAAATTAATATTTCAACACTTTGGCTGCCACGTTCTTAAATTGCGGCATAGCAAGCCCGATAGAAGCTCCAATATAAGTCGGATCACAAATTATGTACTTCTTTCCGCTTACAGTTATATAATCTCCGTCAATGTTTTCATCAAAACAGACCGCTGTTGCCATGTGATTGGGATATTCCAACAATACAACATCAAGCCCCATAAGAGTACGTACCAAATAAGAGTATAACACAGCACGGTCTTCGCAATCGGAATAAGGATAGTAGAACAGCTCATCCACAAAGAAAGGCTTTTCATAACCAAACTGGTCACCATCTGTCTTATAATCAAAAGCTGTCTGCACGAAATTAATCAGTATATTAGCGGCTTCCGATTGTTTTTTCCCTTGTACGGCAGCTTGCAATGATGGAAGCACCGTCTGTTGTACTTCCTGACTGACAGGAGCTCCCACATAGACAGAAAAGTCACATTGCGGATAATCCTTATAGAAGGAAATAAGTCCCGAATTTACTTTCGAGCAGACTTTGACGGATGGATAAGCTTTCGCTTGCAACGTTTTCTCCACGTAAGTTCCTGAAAAGGGTTGAGGAGCAGTGATATTCATATTTACCGGGTTCTTCGCATTGGCGAAATCACGGTTGTAAGTGTAAATAGAATTAGTTTTATCCGGGGTAGTATCAAACCTGTAATAGTTTACTCCATTCAAAGTTATAAAACAGGTAGCATAAATCATGTTACCCGAAGCATAGAATAAAGTAAGGCGGTTATCCATACGCGCCACCTTAACCCTATATCCCGATTGAGAAAGGAGAAACATTTGCATAAGAGCTATTTCATCGGAATGAGTACTTCCACATAGTTCAGTAGCAACTTTCCTCGTCAACAGCAGATAACCATAGTCATTCAGGGCATTATCCTTTTTAAAAGCCAGACAGTCGTCTATCAAAGGCTGATAGTTGCTACGCGATAACGTCTCCCATCCGGCAGAAATATCTTTCTCTGCAATCCCTTTTAAAGTGAGCCGGTTCTTCAATGAAGCATTGACAACACAATCTTTACTGTAGAACGAAAACTCTACACCGGAAAGTGAGCGTTTGGCCGGAACGGTTTCTTCAGGCTTCACTTCCGGTTTTATTTCAGGGAGCACCGCAGAATCCTTTTCCGGTTCTACAGCCACATCTTTACCTCCCGGTATAACCGGAACCGGTGTTTTCCCTTTTGAAGGAGAAAATGTCGCACTTGGAGTCACTGTCGGAATGGGGAGTCGGGTCACCTCCCCTACTTTAACCTCTTGCGGTTTTGTTGCCGGCTTCTTATGGTCAAAGCTGACCGGTTTTACAGGCTCTGGTCTTTGAGGACGTACCACCGGCTTCTGCAAGTCATACTCTTTCCAGGTTTCTTTCAGAAATTCGGCAAATTCCTTATTCTGTTCGCTCACAAAATCATCAAACTCTTTTTGCTGCTGCTTCACAAAATCGTCAAACTCCTTCATGTCTTTATCTATTTGCGCAAAAAGACTAAACGGCAAACACAATGAAAAAACTACCATAGATAGTATTCGTATCCTATTTTTCCTCATTTCCTTATTATATTTTGTTGTTCTGTTATCTGCCAATCCACACACAGCTTATTATTCCGTATATCTTTGATAAAGGGGAAAATGGACAAGACGGCGACAACCTTCTCCCGATACAAACCACAACCGGAATCAGTGCCACCATTAAAACGATCGTCCACCTGCTTGACATTTACATCAGAAAACGGATATAACAACAGCGTCTTCACTAAAGAAGACATATAGGCATTCCAAAAGGCATTCCTCATATCCATCTTCTCCAATCCGTCCTGACCTCCGGAACCGGCATCTTCATACCAACAGCCTTCTTGTGAAGAACAAATTTCAACTCCGTTCATATATGAAATTATTTGAGGAGATGACTGTGTTCCCTTAAGCTGAAACCATGACTGGTCTGATTGCTCCCTACAACTATCCGATTCCAACAATAAATTGAATTTCACCTCTTCTTCCTCAACCCTTTCTTTCGTAAACAAAAGCATCAACTCACTAACGGAATGATAAGAAAAATCGCAACTATCATTCGATGGAGTAAAAGATACCTCCAGAAATTTCTCTCCAAATATAGAAGTATATTCATGCTCAATCCGGTAAGAAACATGTTGAACGGGATGTTCGATCACTCCCAGTACAAGCATTTTGTTTCTTTGGTCTTCGTATGTATTACTGGCAGTCTCCATGGTGGAAAAAACGTCCGAGAGAAGTCTCAATTGTACCCCTTGCTGCAATGAATACAGATAAGCCGCTCTTTGCAAAGCAAGCATCCTTGCAGCTTCGGATTTCATACAAGGATCAGATATACCAACTACCCGGCCTTTCCGTTGAGAAGCAAACACCCATTCCGGCAAAGTCTCCCGCTGTCCCGGTCTCCAGTCATAAGATTGGTTATAAACTGTATCAACAGGCATTGCCTGTGAAAACACATCAATACCGGGAGACAAAAGCAACTGGATAATAAAAATAACTACCCAATTATATCTTATATCCGACAAATTAAGTTTCATCATTCAATCTTCAAATAGTTGGGTAGTTATTAAAGAGATCATTACTATCCGCAATGTTTTAAACAAGCTGCTTATTGGGCGTTTTTACTCATTTCTTCTTCAAATACCTTTTTGAACTTTTCATATTCAAAGTCAATGCGCAATTTGTCATCATTCTTAATACGATTTGCCATAGCATTCATGATTTCCTCTCCTGCCAGTTCAAGAGAGACATATACTTTGTATTTACCATCAGGAGTCTTCATGGTTTTTTCACAAATTACACGCGTACCGCTCAATTCCTGTTCCACTACCGTACGGGTCAATGATTGATAACGACTTTTGCTTTCATCATTTTCACCTTGCTGATAAGAGGAAACATAACTATCAGTTACCGATTTCACTTTTGCATTGATAGCAGTAGCAATTTCAGCCCGGGCCTCCGTCATCGCTTTTTTCTTTGCAATAGACATATCCGTAGAAAGTCCCATCGAACTAGCTCTAAAATACTCTTTGTTCGTTTGAAATTCCGGTCCCGAACAAGGAACATTAATTTCTACGTCCTGTTGCACTGCCGGTTGCTGCACTGTTTGTGTTACAGGTTTTGAACTACCGCAACTTGTCATAACAACAATGGTTAGCAATGCTGTTCCCAATAAATTAATTCTTTTCATTTCAAGTCCTTTTTAATGTTAATATATGATTCATTTCAAGCCTCTCAACTTCACTATATTATTTTTGAAATCCTTCAATTGCAGCAGTGCCACAGATTGCAACTTACTTACCTCAATAACCATCTCCGTAGGCAGATTAGGCACAATGAGCGCAGTGACTCTGCGGTCATTAAACTTAGAACCCAGTTTGAGACTGACAATCGGAGATTCTTCACCTTTTTCGTTTATAACCGTCAGATTTCCACTATATAAGTCCACTTCGCAATCGTCAGCATTTGTATTCACAATCTTAAGATGTATCCTCGATTTGTCTCCCAAAGTTGCAAGTTTGTCAAATTCAACAAAGACACCATCCAACCATTCAACCCGAATTGCCTTTTGATTCTCTGGTTTGGCGGACTTAACCGGAACCAAAGGAGCAGGAATAACTTCCGGCACCACAACAGGGACAGATATAACCGGATCAGCTTCTTTTTCCGGTACGGAAGGACCGACTACCGGAACAGGAACATCCGGCAACATCTTCTGTCTTTCCGGAATCTTTCCGGTTCTGTCGAATGTTATTTTCTTCAATTCACGTGCAAACTCCCGGTTCAGCCGTTTTATCAATTCACGCGCCGCCATATTCTTGCCTTGAGAAGCGGACTTATTTTCAGGTACTAATGTCCGTTCATCATTAATAGAATAATTCAATAGGATTTGCCCCGTCCGGTTATTTTCTATTTTAATCCCCAACGTAGAAAAGAATTCGATGAAGTTGTACAGTTCACCCGGAACGGTATTGCCTTTACGACACTTATTATCCAATGTAACGATAATGTCGGCTTCAGAAGGAGATGCAACTACGTTAAAGAAATGATTGTTCAGCAAACTCTTCACAGTTCGTTCCACCGCCTCTATATCGCTCTGCGCACTTCTAACATAAGCAGAAGTCTGTGTCTGCGCCGTGTTGATAGTCAACGTTGCTCCGGGAAGAGAAGAAAGCATTTGTTTGAATAAAGCTGCATAACTTCCCTTCCGGAACAAGCTGAACACATCATCAATTAATGAAATTCCAATTTCCTGCTGTGCCTGTTTAGAAGTAATATTGCGCACATAAAGAGCGGCAACTCCCGATTTGTCGGTGGGAGACATGGAAGACAAATCTCCCGACCCGGAAACAAACTCGGCTTTCAACCGGATATTCCTTAACGGATTTCCATTACGGTAAACACCTATAGCAATAGGCTCCCTTATACCTTGAAACGGCGTGACTGAAACGGTTGCCGGATTCAGAACAATCGTTATTCCATCAAATACTCCAGCCAAAGCCGCATATAGTTCAGTCGCCAGATTAATTGTCTTTCCTTCGTAAGAACAGAACAACTCCTGATTAAGCACCGGGCGTATAGCCTCCATTCCATTTGAGAATAATTCAATGGCAGTCATTAAATCTCCCTGTTGTAAAGTAATGTGTCCCTTATACCAAAAATCGAATCCGTTACGGATTGCCTTCTGACGACGTGCTTCCACCAAGGCCGCATAATCATCCTTATTCAGTTCATAATAAACCCAATACTCATTGTCACTTCGCCAGGAATCCACCAGACGAAAGTTCTCTATTTCCGCCCGGGCTTCTGTACGAATACTCTCTGCGAAGGTTTGTTTCACATTACCATCGTCCTCCAACGTATTCAACAAAGAATTGGCGGCAATCACTACTTGAATTTCAGATACAAGATCAGACAAAGCGTTTTGCTTTGCCTTTTGCTGATAATCTCCTTCCGATATTTCAGCCATTCCTATTCCGATGTAACTTAAACCACTAACAGGATGCTGTTTCACCCAGTCAGGACGGTTCGTTTGTTGACCGGAAAGCGGAAAGCAAAACCATGAAATCACAAGAATAAATAAAAGCCAATGTTTCATACGTCCTTGATTTATTGAATAGTCAAATAGATGGTACTTCCATCCACTCTGTGTTCACTATCTATTCCGGAATCATTCAGATAATTAACCAGATTATCCGCAAACGTGATGCAATCCATCGGCAAACCGTCGCTGTCCTTTGCCGGAATCTGTATCGAATCAAATATCAGACTATCATCCACAGCACCTTGAATATGATAACACCCTCCCTGAGCATTCTTCCTCACCCAGTTGCGTATATGCGCCGAAAGAGTAGTGCTCCCGTTTATCCGGCTGTTCATCGTATTGACAGCGTTATCAGCAAGACTGACCCGAAGAACTATCGTATTTCCCTGTTGGACTCTCCGGGCAAACTCCTTTGAAATATCTTTCAGAAAACCATCCAAAACATCCTGTGCCGCATACGCACATAGTTTGTCCACATCTGTTGTCCTAAAGCGGTTCGTCCAGCTTTTCCGGCTGGCTAAATCAATTCCTGTAGCGGTCTCACGAGCAGTCATAATCAACGATACCCTACTACCTGAGGTTGCCGATATATCTTTCTTCAAATCAACAATCACATATACATCTGCCCCCGAATTCATCAACAACTGTTTATCATTGGAATCAGCATTCTTACTCTCCCATTCAGAAGCACGCAGAGTACCTGCCTGTTTTCCTTCGGCAGCTACCGTCTTCACACCAAGTTTGACGAATCCTTCTTTTACCGTACTTACCGCTACGCGAAGATCAAAATCATTTTTCAGGATACCGGCATACGAACTCCGGTCATTACTTTTATAAGGAACCACCATAATGGTTGGAAGAGCAACCTGTTGCCGGGTTTCTTCCATCGACATCTCCTCCATGGGCTTTGTCATCAATTTGTTCCGTATCAAATCCTTTTTAAGTGCACCCAGTAAAATTTGGGCCGTAACCGTACCCTTATAAAGTCTGGAAGATTGTCGCACCGGTTCTTCGACCGTCTCATAATTTTTCACAAAAAGCATATAGCGTGAATTGAAAAACTGGTTCATATAGTAAGAGTCTTCTTTCCCAACCAGCGGCCGACCGTTTTCTACTCCGTCAATACCATTCAAGAAAAGAGCGTTGAAAATCGACTTCAATGCCATAGAATATACATCTTTCTTCTTTTCTGCTATTCCGGAAGCTGTGATAACAGCCAAATTATTATCTGCTTTCACGCAAGACAGATCATTGGAGTATAGCTCCTGTGCTGTGAGATGAATAGTATATGTCGCCAGCAGGCTCAAAAGTAGTATTCGTAGTTTCATTTTCTTTTTGCTAGGAGAAAAGTTGATAATTGAAATTGATTATAGTGACAAAAAGGTATCTTTCCTCGAAATGATAATCAACTTCCTTTCTTCCTTGGTAGCTCTCATGATTTCTTCCCCACCTTTGCTGACACTGCACAAAGAACGTGCCCCGCTCAACACTTCTTTCACGTTTAAGCGACCGATTTCTTTCAATGACAGTTCACCGGCAATGTCCATCTCTATGTAAACAGTAAACTTCTGTCCTTTCTGTATACCTCTTTTTGTTCCAAGATCAACGTATACAGTTTGTGCTTTATCTTTCTTTGTGCTTTCCACTTGCACAATCGTACCTTGTATCTTAAAATTCTCGTTAACAAAGTCATCCATACTTATTTTGGCATAATCCAACGTTTTAATGATTGCCTCTTCAGGAGTATCTCCTATACTTCCCGTCAACCCTTCATGAGAGAAAGCCTGGGTACCTTTGAGCGTACCATTAGAAGGATCCACAATCTTTAATGTGTAAGAAACACTTCCTTTATAATAGGGCTTTCCTTTACTGTCCGTTTTTTTAATACCCTGCATACTTGTAATGTTTCCCTGAATCAGATATTTAGCTCCCAACGTCGTCATAGCCTCGCTTCTGGCAACAACATCTCCTATAGCGGAAGCTTCCTGACGCCGCCTGGCTTCAGTTTTCAATGCTTCATTAGAATCAACGTCAATCAACACGACACGATTCATTTCTTGAATACCTTCAATAATTTTATTACGCAAAGCTTCTGCTAAAATGTTGTTTATACTGCCAGGACGGGAAAAATAATCAATGTAAACGCTTTCTTTTCCATCTTCATTAGTTTGTGCATAACCTAACATCGAAATTAAGCAGATTGAGAACAATAGTAAAATCTTCTTCATGTTTGTTTTTCTTTTATTATTAATGAAATGTTTGTTTTTTAAGTGTTAAGAGTCACTGCGTGTTTCTCCGGTTGCAAAGTTAAGCACACATCAAGATCAATTGTATACACAATATTTACTACAACTATCCATTAAATGCATAGTATTATCCAAATATCAACGAGAAAGGAAAATATAATAGGAATATTGCAGTATGTACAATAATATGAAGTATTTTTCTCTCATTCAAAATCTTTCCATCATTGTATTTTCTTCAGTTCCTTTGAATAAGTATAAAATAGCATTTGTTATATCCGCTAAAATTGTTACATTTGTCGAATAAAAATTGCTTCCCAACAACAATATACATGGAAACGGATTTAAAAAAGATAGTAGGACATCGGCTGCAAATGCTTCGTATGGAAAAGAATCTTACTCAAGAACAAATGGGAGAAAAGTTGAACCTGTCAACAAGTGCCTATTGTAAGATTGAGTATGGTGAAACCGACCTCACATTAACAAGGCTGAACAAAATAGCAGAAGTGCTAAATATGTCTGCATTGGAGCTATTTAATAAAATAGATGGAAATGTGTATGTCAATAATACAGGTACAATCGGGACAAATATCGGAGTCGCGAAAGATTGTAGCACTGTCCGCATCGAAGCTGCAGAGGATCTCCGTGAACTAATCAAGGCAAACAGCCGGTTTATCGAGATATTGTGCAAACGCATAGAACTTTTAGAGAATAAAGTACTGGTATAGTAACATACTCATAGAATTATTACATTAAGGTAACAATAATGAGAATGCACAGATCACCGATTAGTTATCGATTTTCTGTGCATCACTACTATTTTAAAAACACTTTTAAGACACCCTACTAAAATTCTTTATTAGGTGTAGCTTATACCCCTAACTCTTATAAAAAGGCTTACGCAAAAATATCACTCCGCAGAATATAACCGATTACATCTCCTTTACGTACATTGGTACCTTGTTGCGCACATATTTCCACCACACGTCCGGTAAATCCGGTCAGAATCTTTTCATATTCTCCCCACGGGGTAGAAAGATAACAAAAGACTTCGTCATGCTGATATTTACGTCCGATGAATGGAGCAATGGATGGTCCCTCTACGGAAACTTCCCAAAGTACCTGCCCGTTATCAGGAGCAATGACCGGGTCTGCTTTGGCACGTTTCAATTTCTTAATTTCCTCTTCCGAATATCCGTTCTTTGCCATTGCTGCATCTTTAGCATGTTGTAACTCTTCCTCAAAACGCTTTTTGGCAACCCCGGACTTATAATCACGATACTGGCGATCGTGCATGGCCAGTTCGAAAAGTTCCTCGTCATCCTCTCCATATTCCCAGCCATTTTCATCCATTTCCTTTCGATATTCATCCAAAGCATCCGGATAATTCAACTGCGGGTCGGTATCGACAAATTCATATCCTTTAGATTCCGCCAACTCTATAATCTCTGGAGCGAGCTTACCCGGAAGACGTCCACTTTTACCCAGAATCATATCCCAAGTGTGGTTATCTATCATTGTCCAGCGTTCTTCCCCTTTTACCTGTTGCATAAGATTCATTAATGCAACATTCTTCACATACTGGCTGAAAGGAGTCACCAAAGGAGGATACCCCAGCTTAGGCCATACATATTCCACTTCATCAAAAAGCATCACAAGCAGATCATCCAGACTAAGTTCCGGCTCATTCTTACTCCTTAATATCATATTGATACCGGAATGCACTCCTTTCAAGTCTGCCATCATGGAACCCATCATACCACCCGGTAAACCACACTTCAGTAGAAGTGAAGACATGTATTTATTGGTAGGATCCATAAAATAACCCAGAAAATCATCAATGAATTCTTGCGTCATGGCACGAGCTTTCATATATGCTTTCATATTTATGTCGGGAACCTGGAAGCCTAAATCTTTCAACATAGCCTGCACCGAAATTACATCCGGATGTACTTTACCCCAGGACATCGGTTCCATAGCCACATCAATGATATCAGCTCCATTCTCACAGACTTCAAGAATAGATGCCATCGACAGGCCCGGCCCACTATGACCATGATATTGAATGATCACTTCCGGATGCCTCTCTTTAATTGTTTTCGTCAATCGCCCCAGCATACCCGGACGACCGATACCTGCCATGTCTTTCAGACAGATTTCGGGTGCTCCGGCTTCGATCAGCTGATCAGCAACATGAGCGTAATACTCCACTGTATGTACAGGCGAATGCGTGATACACAGCGTAGCTTGCGGTATCATACCTGCTTCCAATGCATATTTTATAGAAGGAATGATATTGCGCGTTTCATTCAATCCACAGAAAATACGAGTGATATCCACTCCCTGTGCATGCTTCACATGATACATCAAACGACGAACATCGGCAGGTACCGGATACATACGCAGAGCATTCAGACCACGATCCAGCATATGTGTCTGTATACCTGCTTCATTGAAAGGTTTAGTAAAAGCACGTACGGCCTTGTTGGGGTTTTCGCCATACAACAGATTCACTTGCTCAAAAGCCCCTCCGTTAGTTTCCACACGGGCAAAACACCCCATTTCGATAATCAAGGGGGCGATACGTACCAATTGGTCTACACGAGGTTGATATTTACCGGAAGATTGCCACATGTCACGGTAAACAAGACTGAATTTAATTTCTTTTTTCATCGCAGTCGGTAGTTAGCGGTTTAACATATATGGATTAGTAAGTTAACTTAATAAGTACAAATATAAGGGTTTATTCTGACATATAGTCAAAAATACACCTTAAATATTTGCTATAAAAGTTATGTTTTATATCATATTGTCATCAAAATTACGAGCTACAAGCTACGAGCTACGAGTGGCTGCGCTATGTTGGCAGGTAAATGATTGTTCACCCGGCCATCATACTGCAAGGCACTCGTAGCTCGTAATTTGTTACTCAGAGTTTATAGCTCGTAACTTCTTGTAGCTCGTAACTCCTCATAGCTTGTAGCTTTTAAACAAAGTCTTTCAATTCTTGTTGTAGCCGCTGGCGGGTAAAGAATATGCGGCTTTTGACAGTTCCTAAAGGCAATCCGAGCCGATCGGCTATTTCACGATACTTGAAACCAGAAACGTGCATGGAGAAGGGGACTTTATAATCACGAGGTAATGAATTGACAATGCGGTGCATCTCTTTCAAATCATAAGTTCCTTCAGCGCTTGCAAAACCGGAGTTTTGCGGCAGGTTTAAATGATAAAGGTTATCTGTCTGATCCACGAAAGTTTGTTCGCGAACAATTCTGCGGTAATTATTAATAAAGATATTCCGCATAATGGTGTACATCCACCCTTTGAAATTTGTATCGGGCATGTACTTGTCTTCGTTATCCAACGCTTTGAGTGAGTTTTCCTGCAATAAATCATTCGCCTCCTCTTTATCGGCTGTCAACTTATATGCAAAGCAAAGCAGTTCTTCTTGCACACTAATCAAATCCTTCCTAAAACTGTAGGTATTCATACTTTGCTCTTTTAAATAGTTAATAATTATTTTAAATTCACGATTGCAAGTATAGGGAAGTTTCAAGTTTCCGAGGGGTCGAGTTTTGTTTTTATTTAGGGCAAAAACTATCAAATGACAGTTTTCACCCCCATTTTGAGAGTTTTCTGGCGGTCTTTTTAAAAAAAAGCGTATCTTTTTCCGAAGATTTCGTAAAGTGTTTGTGATTTTTTTATAGTTTTGCCTACATATAGCAAAAACACTTTATTTAAAAACACTTTATTTTATGAGACGAATTATTAATTCCATTATTCTTCTGGATATCATGGCTATCGCTCTGCCGTCATACGGTCAAGGGCTGAAAGCATTCAAGCTAAAGAATGGCCTTTCCGTATATATATGGGAAGACAACACCAAATCGGATGTATATGGTATTGTGGCCTGCCGAACAGGCTCAGTGAACGATCCGGCAGAATATACCGGACTGGCACACTACCTGGAGCACGTAATGTTTAAGGGTACCGACAAGATCGGAGCACTGGACTGGGCTACCGAAAAGCCTCTTTACGATAAAATCATTGCCAAATACGATGAAATGGCGGATGAAGCCGATCCCGTGAAGAAAGAAGCCCTCGCTAAAGAAATCAATGAACTGACAGTAGAAGCCGCTAAAGTAAGTGTATCTACCGAATTCATGAATCTGATAGAAAGTATGGGTGGAAAAGGATTGAATGCCGGAACAAGTTTCGATGTGACTTATTATCACAACTCATTCCCTCCTTACCAAATCAATAAATGGTTGGAAATCTACTCACAACGTATGATTAATCCAGTATTCCGTACTTTCCAGACCGAGCTGGAAAGTGTATATGAGGAATATAACATGTACCAAGACAATCCAAGCAGCGTACAGCAAGAGTTCATCTCAAGCAAGGCATACGAAGGACATCCCTACGCACGCCCTATTATCGGATTGCCGGAACACCTGAAAAACCCACGTTTGAGTAAGTTGATCGACTATTATAACGATTGGTACACTCCGGAAAACATGGTGCTCATCCTCGTTGGTAACGTAGATGCTAAACAAATCAGCGGACGTATCAACGCTACTTTCGGACGCCTGCAAGCTAAACCGACTCCCGAACGTAAAACTTATCCCGACCTTGAAATCAAAGGCCGTAAGCAATATAATGCAAAGATCGGTTATTATCCCAATGTATGCCTCGTATATAAAGGCGTACCTTCCGGACATCCCGATGAAAAGCCTTTGGATATCGCTATGTCTCTGTTGAGCAATAACAGCAACACCGGTACACTGGACAAGCTGACCATTGACGGTGAATTGACACAAGGCTTTGCTTATTCAGACAGTCGTCGCGAACAAGGCCGTAATATCGTGCGTTGCATCCCTTTGTACGACGAAAACCAACGTCGCTTCGAATCAAATAAGAGTGCTGAAAAGAAAGCTCTGAAAGCTATTGAGAAAGTAGCTAACGGTGAATTTGAAGAATGGCAAATCAATTCTATTAAGAACAATATGTGTCGTGATTTCGACCGCAGAATGGAGTCTAACACTTACAAAGCACATATGTTGATGGATGCTTTCATCAGTGAAGAAGACCTGGGACAAGTTCTCAACTACAAAGATGAAGTAATGGCTATCACAACAGAAGATATCAAACGTGTTGCCAAGCAATACCTGACAAATGATTATCTTGCCATTTACATCGAAAAAGGAAAACTCGATAAGAGTACCAAAATTAAGAAACCGGGATATAAACCTATCGAACCTCCTGTAGGAAAACAATCACTGTATGCTACGCAATTCAAGAACATGCCAATCGGACAAGTAGATGAGAAGTTCATCAACTTCGCTGACGTACAAAGCAAACAATTGAACGACCGCTCTAAGATGTACTATACACAGAATCCGGAAAATAATGTATTCAGCTTAACACTGCGTTACGGTGTTGGTGAACGCGAATTCCGCAAACTGGGTATCGCGGCAGACCTGATTAAGAATGCAGGTATCATGGTTGCTTACGAGCCACAACAATTGAAAGAAGAGCTTGGTAAACTGAATGCTACTTGTGAAGTAAGTGCTAACAGCAACTATCTCTACATCACCATGGAAGGTTATGAAGAAACTTTGCCGCAAGCTTGCCAGCTCCTCGCCCGTCAGATTCTGATGCCGAAACTGGACGAAAAGCAGCTGAGCCGTATCAAAGGTTCCATGTTGGGTAGCCGTCAGCAACGCAAGGAAAACGTAAACGCTTTGTCCAGCGCACTTATGCAGTATATGATTTACCAGGATAAATCATCCTACATCGACGAACTGACAGACAAGGAAGTTTATGAATTACAGATTTCCGAGTTGACAGGTGACATCAACCGCGCAGCAAACTATGAAGCAGAAATCTTCTATTGCGGAACAATGCCTTTCGACAAAGCTTACGAAGTTCTCAGCAAAAACTTGCCACTGGTTGCCAACGAAAAACCGACCACTTCACCACAGGACAAACCTATGGCTACCGTAACGGAGAACACCGTTTACTTCCTGCCGAACTCTGATGCCGAACAGGCTCAAATCTACTTCTTCATGCCAATGGAGAAATTCGACAAGAAAGACGACGTGATTCGCGATGCATTCAATCAATATTTCTCCGGTGGTTTCAACGGATTGGTATTGGATGAAATCCGTGGAAAACGTTCTATGGCTTATTCAGCCGGAGCATATATCGGTACACCTTCATTGCCTGGCAACCCGACTTATCTGTTCGGTAACATCGGTACACAGAATGATAAAGCCAACGATGCACTGGATGTATTCATGGGGCTGATTACAGACATGCCAAAGAACGCTGACCGTATAGACAACATCAAGAGCTATATGCGCCAGGAGATGCTGACTACACATCCTTCTTTCCGCAACAAAGCTGAATACATGAGATCACTGCAACGTGTAGGTTATAACGATGATCCTACCAAAGAAAATCTGCCTAAGGTTGATGCGCTGACTTTCGATGATATCGTGAAGTACTACGAAGAAAATGTCAAAGGTAAACCATACTGTATCGGTATCATGGGTAACCCGAAAGATATCGACGTGAAGAAGCTGGAGAAATACGGCAAAGTAGTGAAACTGAATGAAAGAAAATTGTTCAACACGAAAGACGCAATGTTCTAACAAGAATCTCCTTTAATTAAAAAGGGTATCACCTCTTCTTCCGGTGATACCCTTTTCTTTTTCCATTCGCTTTTGCAATTATTCAGTTTGTCCTTGGAACAAAGTTTTTAATCCTTGTCTTTATCTTCTACTTCTGCTGCACTTCCCGAAAGAATCGGCAGACAGATATTATACTTCACAGCCAGAATACGCGTGACGAATACTGAAATACCACCTGCCACCTGACAGCCATATGAATGTACACCAACAAGATCGCACATCCAGTAAACCGTACCGCCTACCACACATGCCATAGCATAAATCTCTTTTCGGAAAATCAGTGGAATCTCATTGATGAACACATCACGAATCACACCACCTGCAGCACCTGTAATACTACCCATAATAATAGCTACCCAGAACGGATATCCCAGTACTATGCTTTTTCCCACACCGACTACTGTAAACAGTGCCAAACCAATGCTGTCGAATATAAAGAAAGTGTTATGCAAATGAATCAGATGTTTTCCAAAAAGAATCACCCACAGCAATGCCAATCCTGTACAAATCAAATAGATAGGATCTGTCATCCAGCCCGGAGTGACCCCCAACAGCACATCACGTATCGTACCGCCACCAATGGCAGTTACAAAACCTACCACGTACGCCCCGAACCAGTCGAACCGCTTTGCCGAAGCCAGCCTAATGCCACTGATGGCAAAAGCAAACGTACCTATAAAGTCGAGTATTTGAACAAATGTTGGCATAATAATCAATGATTAACGTTAAATGTTTAATGATTTATAATTGCTATTCATTAAATTTATTGGCAAAGTAACAAATAATTTCCCTAAGAAAACGTATTTTTGTCTCATCAATTTATATGCAATGAAAATAACAATCGTATCGGGTGCACGCCCCAACTTCATGAAAATAGCTCCTATCACCCGGGCTATTAAAGCCGCACAGGAAGTCGGAAAGAAGATTTCATACCGTCTCATTTATACCGGACGGCAAGACGATACCAGTCTGGATGCCTCTCTGTTCTCTGATCTGGACATGAAGAAACCCAATGGTTATCTTGGAGTCAGCGGACATGACCAATCAGAAGTGACAGCTGCCATCATGCTTGCCTTCGAAAAGGAATTGAACACACATCCCGCCCAGGTAGTTCTTGTTGTAGATGACCTTACGGCCACCATGAGTTGTTCTATCGTTGCCAAGAAGCGCGGGCTGAAAGTTGCACACCTCATTGCCGGTACTCGTTCGTTCGATATGAATATGCCTCGCGAAGTGAACCGTACCATTGTAGACGCCATTTCCGACTATCTGTTTACCGCAGGTATGGTGGCTAACCGCAACCTGAATCAGGAAGGCATGATTCCCGAATACATCCACTATGTAGGTAATATTCTGATAGATACCGTCCGCTATAACCGTCACCGCCTGTTGCAACCCGTATGGTTCTCTACCATGGGATTGAAAGGACATGGCTATCTATTGCTCACTCTCAATCGTCACGAGTTGCTGAACAAGAAGAATGTGCTTAAATCTCTGATACAAACATTAGTGGATAAATCCGGAGGTATGCCCATTATTGCTCCGCTGCACCCATACGTGCAAAAGGCTATCAAGGCGCTGGAAATTCCTGCACCCAACCTACACATTCTACCGCCTCAAAGTTATCTGCACTTCGGATATCTTATTAACCATGCCAAAGGTATCATCACAGATTCCGGTAACATTGCAGAAGAAGCTACTTTCCTTGATGTTCCCTGCATCACGCTCAACTCTTATGCCGAACATCCCGAAACCTGGCGTGTAGGTACTAATGAATTAGTGAACGAAGACCC
>OGEU01001132.1_pt1 | contig 23825 bp, 23 predicted proteins | sample 1570651 | NCBI WGS metagenome assembly OGEU01 (sample SAMEA2582129, study PRJEB24529) | metagenome | biome: Human gut stool | place: China | collected 2011 | reverse complement strand
TGAGCCTTTCACACAGACAGAAGATACAAAGAAATGTGCTTATTGTGATTTTAAAGCCATTTGTAAACGATAAAATGCTGAAAGAATAATTTATCACTATCAAACAAAACCTGTCCTGTTATTCTGAGCTGTCACTACTTCTCTAAAGTAATGTGCTTAGAAAACAGGACAGGTTTTTATCTTATATCGAACTTATATTAGCTTTCCAACAAGGGAATCGAGAAACTGAACGTAGAACCTTCTCCTTTCTTCGAAGTGAACCAGAGCTCACCTCCGTTCTTAGTAACAAAGTCCTTACAGAGCAGCAGTCCGAGTCCTGAACCTTCTGTATGGCGAGAACTATCTCCTCGTTTGAAGCGTTCAGCTAGTTCAGATACGTCGAATCCTAATTCATAGTTCGATATATTTTTTAATGTTATGATAATTTCAGAACCTTCATAAGTCATTTCTAAGTATACTCGTGTTGCGGGTTGTGCGTATTTGATTACATTACTAAATAGGTTTTCAAATACACGGTACATTTTTCTTCCATCACAATAGGCATACATGTGTTGATTAGAAGTTTTTGTTCTAACAATTAATTTTTGATCTTCAAATCGATCTTCATATTCTGCTAGTGCTTGATACATTAAGGCAACTAAATCTAGTTGTTCTTTATTTAATTCAACAGCTCCACTAGCCAGTTTGCTAGCTTCAAATAAGTCATCGATTAATACTTTTAATCGTTTCGATTTATTATCAATGATTTGTAAGTATTCTTGTCGTTCTTCTTCTGTGATGTCACTTCTTTTAGCTAAGTCGACATAATTTAAAACACTAGTTAGAGGTGTTCTAAGATCGTGAGAAACGTTTGTAATTAATTCTGTTTTCAATCTTTCACTATTTGATTGTTTTTGATTTGAGATTGCAAATCCTTCACGAACGGCATTCACATCTTTAGCAATATTAGCAATAAGACCATTTCCTGTAACATACTGATTCGTTTCAAGCTCGTAAATCGCCATTTTAGATAAAGTATCAGCAATTGCCTGAATTGCTTTAGTGCGTTTTTTAATGATAGATAAAAGAATGAGTGCGAGTATTACACTAATCAACGTAATACCTAGGAATGCCCCATAGTCATGGAAACAAAATCCCCAGATTATTCCCCATATCCCAATAATACATGAATATACAGTGATTCGTATAAATGTATTACGATAAATAGGTAGTTTACTCCAATCATCAATATTACTCATGTAAAATCCTTTATACCATTCTTGCTTAAATAACTCTGGATTTTTTATTCGATGGATAATTCCTTTAAGTTGTAAAAAGAAGAAGTATAAAATAGATAATAGGATAATAACTTGTAGAATTAATTTGAATCCATAAGATAAAAGATTTCCATAGTATCGATAGTATGTAGTTAGGTTCATATTTTGTAATATGTACACTGTTACTAGGAAGATTAGACCTTTGAATTCAATAGGTAAGTCCAAGTATTTATCTTCAATCCACTTGTATTGGGGTGGAATATTAAGTTGTGTATTTTTAATTTTTTTAAAATTATTTTTTATACTGTTTTTTAAGGCAAAATAATAAACTAGTAATTGTTGTTTTTCTTAAATTGCTCTCTTGTTTTTACTAATTTACGTTCTAAAAATATTTATTATTTTCACTCGTTTCTCGGTACATTCTTATAATACCACAGACCATATTCTTTGTCAACACCTTTTTTAAATTTTTTTAATATTTTTGTCTTTTTTTATTTTTAAATGTCTACAAGTATAATGTCGTCCCCTATGCAGTGTATTTTTTCCCACGGTATGGCTATATCGTTTTTGTTTGAAAACATGCTTGCCAACTTGCTTTCACCAGGTACAATAATTGATGTTATCGACCCCGTGTTTAAGTCGGCACATACATCTTGCACATATCCCAGCCTTTTTCCGGTATTAATATTAACAACCTCTTTATGCTTAAAATCCAGTCCTTTTCCAGTCATAAAAATTTCCTCCTAGAATTATTATATGATTCTTTTCTAGGAAGATTACCAAAGTGTTAATTATATAATTTCTTTATATGTTCAATAGCATTCTTTTCTAATCGTGATACTTGTGCCTGTGAAATTCCAATTTCTTCTGCAACTTCCATCTGTGTTCGTCCTTCAAAGAACCTTTTGTTTATAATATTTCTCTCCTTTTCTTTTAATTTTTTCATTACTTCTAATAAAGTTATATCATCTGCCCAATTTTCATCACTATTTTTCTTGTCTTTTATTTGGTCTTCTACATATATATTTTCAGTATCATCTCCATACACTGGTTCTTGCAGCGAAATCGGATCTTGTATTGCATCCAAGCAAAATGCAATCTCTTCTTTTTCTACGCCCAATTCTTTTGCAATTTCATCTATCGTAGGTTCCTTTTTGTTTTCCCTTAACGCTTTTTCTCTCACTGCAAGTACCTTGTAAGCCAAGTCTTTTACCGATCTACTTACTCTTACCATATTATTATCTCTTAAATATCTTCTTATTTCTCCAGCAATCATTGGTACAGCGTAAGTACTAAATTGTACATTTAAGTCCAGATCAAAATTATCCATTGCCTTTATTAATCCTATACATCCAATTTGAAACAAATCGTCTAAGTTTTCTCCTCTTCCATAGAATCTCTTAATAACGCTCAACACTAATTTTAAATTCCCGTTTATAAACTCTTCTCTAGCTTCTTTATTTCCTTTCTTTATTTCATTTAATAATCTAATTTTTTCTTCATTTGATAGCACCGGCAATTTTGATGTGTTTACTCCACAGATTTCTACCTTGTTAATCAAACAAATAACCTCCTTTTGGAAATATTTTTTATATTATTTCCTAAAAGAGTTTTTCTATACTTTAACCTGTTTTGCTAAGTATTTCTTTTCTCATTTTGCTTATTATTTTCTTTTCAAGTCTAGATATGTAACTCTGTGATATTCCCAACATGTCGGCAACTTCTTTTTGTGTTTTTTCGTTTCCTGTAATAAAGCCGAATCTTAATTCCATTATGTTTTTCTCACGCGAATTTAATTTTGCAATTGCTCCTTTCAACAGTTTTTTATCCACTTCATCTTCCAGTCCCCTAGATATAGAATCATAATCTGTTCCAAGTATATCTGACAACAATAATTCATTGCCATCTCCGTCTTGATTAAGTGGTTCGTCTATAGAAATTTCTCCTTTTAATTTATTCGTTCTTCTCAAATACATAAGTATTTCATTTTCTATGCATCTTGACGCATATGTTGCAAGTTTGATATTTTTACTCGTGTCATACGTGTTTATTGCCTTCATTAATCCAATTGTTCCAATTGAAATTAAATCCTCTATTCCGCGTCCCAGTATTTTCAAACTTTTTAGCAATATACACTACTAATCGCAAATTTCTTTCTACCAACAACTGCCTAGTCCCTAGGTCACCATTAGCCAATTTTTTTATTGCGTCTTCCTCTTCTGCTGGTGATAGTGGAGGAGGCAAAGTCTGACTTCCTCCTATGTAGAATATTGGTAATGTTTCAATATCATCTTTCTTTATGTATTTCGCATACAATATATTCGCATTGTTTTTCAATATTTGTAGTAAATTCAATGTAATCACTTTCCTTTCCTAACATTTAGATTGATATAATTCTTTTTCTGTTTCTAGCAAATTCAATCCAATAAGTGCATTATATTTATTGTCCTTTGTTATTTTTTTATCGTATATTCCGGCTATTACATCTTTTCTTTCTACATCTATATCTTCTGTTTGAATTTTTATTTTATCAAGTCTAATTCCAACTAACATTCCATTTTCTTTTCCTATGGACATAAATGGCACCATTCGTATTTTTGATATGTAGTTTTGAATGTCATAATTTTCTTCAGCCTCATCTCCTTTTATTATTTTTTCTATATAATCCAAAATATTTTTTGGTATTATTTTATACATAATTTTCTTTTCTATAATTATTACCGGTATTTCGCTTACTGGGTCTTTTAGCATATTTCCAGAATCCAGTAAGGCTTTTATATTGATTGTTTTATCCTCATAATATATTTGTATGTCAAAAATTGTATTTTTCGTATTAAGCTTATTTTTATTTATTTTAAATGCTATTTGAGTAATTATAAAACCTATTACTCCACCAATTATAGCAACCTTAATTGGATACATTCCTACAAACACTCCGTTTCGCATTTGAACGTTTTCTGGTCTAATGAAATATATTAATGCAAATGTACAGCCACCAAATATAAATGATGTTAAATAGAATATTAATAATTGTTTGAATAGTTGTTTTATGCTTTGGGGATTAAATGCTACATATACCATTACTATTGATAATATGGCTTTTGCAGTTATTCCAGAATATATTGGAAGTATGTCTAAATATACAATGATGGCATATGCGCTTCCAATTACTCCAGACACTAACAATCGTATCTGTTGCCACTTATTTTTCACTTTTAATATAACAAGTGTAGCAAAAAGAATAATATAATTCATTAAAATATTTTCTACAAAAATAATATCCAGATATATTGTCACTTTCTCACCTTCTTATATTTAGCCATATCGTATTTAGTATTATACCTTTTTTAAATTCAAAAGTTTGTCATATCTTGTGCACGAAAAAAAGAAATAATCTACAAATTTAGATTATTTCTTTTCTAATTATATTCTATTCATCATGTATATTCAAAAAAGTAAAAATATTTTGTTTATTTTCCTTTATTTTTTCTTAAGAATGTAGGGATATCAAGGTCTCCGCTTGAGCTTGATGTATCTGATGATATTGTTGAAGTCTTTGGTGACCAAGTCTTGCTTGTTATTTCTCCTATTGAAGGAACTTTTTCATCTTCTTTTTCAAATCCTGTTGCAATAACAGTTATTACTATATCTTCATCTAGGCTTTCGTCTATAACAGCACCAAAGATGATATTGGCCTCTGGGTCTACGCTTCTTTGAATTAATTCAGCTGCTGTGTTTACTTCGTGTAATCCTAAATTGCTTCCACCTGTAATATTGATGATAACTCCTCTTGCACCTTCTATAGATGTTTCTAGTAATGGACTTTGGATAGCTTGTTTTGCAGCATCTTCTGCTCTATTTTCTCCAGATGCTCTACCAATTCCCATGTGTGCCATACCTGTATTAAGCATTATTGTCTTTACGTCTGCAAAGTCTAAGTTTACAAGTCCTGGTATAGCAATTAAATCAGATATACCTTGTACACCTTGTCTTAATACGTCATCAGCCATTTTGAAAGCTTCTACTATTGATGTTTTTCTATCTATTACTTGTAATAATTTGTCGTTTGGAATTACTACTAAAGTATCTACTTTGCCTTTTAAACTTTCAATTCCTCTCTCTGCTTGAGTTAATCTTTTCTTTCCTTCAAATGTAAATGGTTTTGTAACAACACCTATTGTTAATATTCCCATTTCTTTTGCGCATGAAGCAACTATTGGGGCAGCACCTGTTCCTGTTCCTCCACCCATTCCGGCTGTAACAAACACCATGTCTGCTCCTCTTAAGGCTTCTGTTATTTCAGCTTTGCTCTCTTCTGCAGCTTGAGCACCAATGTCAGGGTTCGCTCCTGCACCTAGTCCTCTTGTAATTTTTTCTCCAATTTGAATTTTTGATGAAGCTTTTGATAGAAGTAAAGCTTGTCTATCTGTGTTAACAGCTATAAATTCTACTCCTCTTATTCCAGAGTCCACCATTCTGTTTACTGCGTTTGTTCCAGCTCCTCCAACACCAATTACTTTTATGGTTGCTGTTCCGTCTGCCATTGTGTTCTCATCAACACTACTATCCATCATCATAAAGTTTTTCCTCCCTACTATTTTTATTGTTATTTATCTATATTCCGCGTCTTTTGTACCATTTTTATCTTACGAATAAAAAAATTCTTTTATTCTATCCATAATCTTTGTGAAAAAGCTTTCGTTTGAATTAGAATCTATACTGCTCGATACACTCTTTGCAAATGGTCTTGCTGCTATGTATCTAACTAAGGCAAATGCTGTTCTGTATTCTGGTCTTACTGTGCTTATTAATCTTCCTGTTGCAAATTTTACAGGAATATTTAATATTACTTTACCAGCCACATCACTCTTGCTTATATTTGTTATTCCTTGTCCTGTTAAAACAACATTATTAATTCGTGGTTTTATACCTTGATTTGTTATGTCTTTGTTTATTAATGTAAATATTTCTTCTATTCTTGCTTCAATTATTTCTATCAATTCAGAGCTTTTAATCACTTTATTTTTGGCATCTTCTACAGTATTTAGTACTATTTCATTGTCATTATCTATATATGATTTCATTGCCAATCCATACTGTCTTTTTAGCTTTTCTGCCTCTTCCTCAGAAATATTCAATACCATTTGAACATCTTTTGTGATGTTATCTCCCCCTAATGGTATTGTATTTGTGTATTCAAATGCAGAACCTTCGAATATACCTATTTCTGTATTTCCAGCGCCAATGTCAATTATCATAACATTATCATTTAGCTCGTTTGTGTCTAATATTAAATTACGTTCTGCTAATGTTATTGGAATAATTCCATCTATGTCTATGTCGGCTTTTTTACATATATTAGATAATTGTTTTATGTATTCTCTATCCCCCAATATAACCTGAGCATTTACTGTGAATGAAGAAACTAGGTTTCCAACTGGATCTTCAACCGCTCTTCCATCATCTAATATAAATTTATCTGTTACTATGTCAATTATGCTCTTTCCATCAGGTACATCTATGTCTTTAACCTGTAATAATGCTGATGATACATCTTTTACAGAAACTCCAGAAAATTTGTCTTTTATATTTTTTGTAATGCTATTTTGTACTATTGTTACATACTTTCCAGCTATTGTTAAATATGCCGAATTTATTTTTATTTCTGCTTCTCTTTCAGCATCCTGAATTGACTTTACTATTGCATTTGCTATTTCGTCTTCATCTATTATTTTTGTTTTTTTAATCCCTTTACACTTATGTTCCACTGTATAGACAAGCTCTACCTGGTTAAAATTGTTCACTTCTCCTACAACTAAGCTAATTTTTGAGGATCCTATATCTATACCTACTATTATATCTCCGATTGCCAAAATTAACTCCTCCAATTTACTGCTTTTTTATTGCTTCTAACTTTATTATATTTTGAAAAAAAAGTCAATAGTTTTGTTATATTTTTGTAATATTTTTGTAATAAAAATCTTATTATTTTTTATTCTGTTTTTTCTTCCTTTAAATTGTCTTTTTGGCTCTTTTTATCTTCTATTTTTTTCATAACTATATCAATATAATATCTACGAATTATAGCTAAATTTGTAAACATTCTTCCAACAAACACTATAATTGCAGCTAAATATATGTCTACATTTAATTTTTGCCCTAATATCGTAAGTAGAATTGCGAGAATTGCATTACCAAAAAATCCAGTTATGAAGATTGTAAGGTTAAAGTTCTTTTTTAGAGTTGCAACAATTCCTCCAAAAACAGAATCTAATGCTGCTATTATAGCAATAGCTAAATATCCCGAATATGTGTACGATACCATAGGTGCATACATTCCTATTAATGCTCCTATTAAACATCCTATAATTATTGCTATTAATATCATTTACTTGTAACCTCCTTCATATATTTAATATCCATATTTCCTGTATATTTTTTAATTTTTATATTTCTTTGTTTCTCTAATTTTACAGATTTTCCACTATTGTTATATTTGTCTACATATCCACTGTTTTTTAGACATAATGTACTAACCAAATATGTTTGGTTTCCGATTGCTTTCACAACATAAGGCGAAACAATTCTCTGAGATGGTTTTATTATGATATATGAGTCTATGTCTACAATATCTGTCATTGGCATAACTCTTACGCCATTTATAGAAATAGCCTCTGCTCCTGCAAATCTTAATTCATTTACCAATGTTATTAAGTCATCTGCCGTAATGCTACTTTCTTCTGTATCTGTTAATGTAACTACCACTCCTTCACCTGTAACATCTGTTGTTCCAAGTAATAACTGTGATTTTTTCAATTCTTCATCTAATAATTCAGACGCTTCTTCATTGCTTTCTATTTTAGTTTGATATTCACTTATTTTTGTATTTGTATCTTCTAATTTTTCATTTGCTTCTTCCCATTTACTCTTCCATGAAGAAATTTGCTCTCTTAGTTCTTCATCTCTCATATTTTCTATATCTGTTTCATTTACTTGTTCAACTGTTTTAAACTGTATAAACGATATAGATACAAGAATAACACATACGAGTAATATGCTTATTGACATTGTTATATTGGCTTTGTCAAGTTTTATTTTCAAGTTCTGTCACCTCTCTACTCTGTATATTTTATATATTTAGGGTTAAGCACACCCGTATATTTGCCTATTGTAATATTATTTGATGTTTTTACCGATGCTTGTATATATCTATTTAAATACTCTATAGTGCCTCCAGCCCTTGTTAAAGCAGAGTTCATGTATATTGAACTTCCTATTGCTTTTATAACGAATGGAGAACTAATTTTTTCGCCATTTATATTAATTATATTTCCTTCGCATGTTAATGATGTTGTAGAAACTACTCTTTGGTCATTTATAGATATTGCTTCTGCACCAGCATTTTTAAGCTCGTTTATTACGCCTAAAATGTCTGGCATATGCACAATTACCATGCTTGGATCTAATATGTTGCTATCTGCTGTAACAGTATTATTGTCTTTTAGTGTTACAATAACACCTTCTCCTGTAACATCTGTTAATCCAATTAATATATTATTTTTCTTTAATTCTGCTTCTTTCTCATCTGAACCATCTGTGTTTTCACTTGCTTGTTGTCTAACATCTTCTAGCTTTTTTTCTGATGATTGAAGCTCTGCATATGTTGTGTCATATCTTTCTTTCCACTTTAAAACTTGATTTCTTAAAACGTTACTAGTAAATGTTTGTGATACAACTTTGTTTGCATTATTTGTTGTCCTTATTTGAATTACTACAAACATCGTAAGTATTAAACATACTATTCCCAAAGTAATTGCTATTTGTTTTTTATTCAATCTAAATCTCTCCTTTTAAACGCTCTCTCTAAAGTATGCATCATCCGTATTCAAGTTCATATTTATAAAGATTTCGCCTGGATTTTCTTTTTCTTTTTCAAGTATTCCAACTAAGAAAAGCATTCTGGTTTCTAGGTTGCTACAATCTCCTAAATATGCTGTTTTTCTTTCTGTTTCTAAAAATAAAGTATAATTATTTTCATTGCTTATATCTATTTTTGTAATTAAACTTGCAATTCCATTCGTCTGTGCAGAATTCATAATTTTTATTACAGTTCCTAGTTTTATTAAGTCTTCTTCATTAAGTCTATTTCCAGCTTTATAATCTTCCTTTGAAGTTGATATTCCTATAAGTATTGGAAGCTCCTTTTTTATGCTTGATATCTCTAGCATATAACCTTGATTGTTAACATATACAAAGCCATTACCATACTCCAGCATATAACTTGCTTCTCTTTCTTCTACTTCAATATGTATTGTATCTGGAATTTTCTTGCTTACTTTTACTGTATTTATGTATGCATTTTCTTTAATGTTATTTTCAACCTTTTTATTTATTACTTTAAACAAATTTTCATATATCTCAATGCCAGATAAACTTTTAATTTCTTCTTTTGATATTTGCTTGTTTCCTACTACTTCTATTGTTTGAATGTTGAAAACAGGAGACAAAAGCAATGCAATAATTGCAGATATAATCAATATTGTTAGCAATATTATTTTTATTACTTTATTTCTTCTTTTTCTTTTTATAATTCTCTGTGGGTCATTTTCATCTATTTGCTTTTTTATTTTTTTATTGTTTTTATGATTATACTCTTCATCTTGCTGTATATAATATTTGTCGTCTTGTATTTTACTTTTTTTGTTAATTTGCCCCACATTATATTTTTCTCTGTTTTCTTCATTCTTCCTTCTTTTTTGAAACTTTTTATTAACTTTTTTTGTGTTTTTTTGATTATTTGTCTGTTTTTTCTCTGGATATCTTGTAACTCCAATTATTATTTCATCTTCATATCTTTTCTTTTCTGGAACTTGTCCATGTTTTCCATTTGCTTCTTTTTTTGCTTCTTTAGAGGCAGATTTTTTCACTGCCTTTTTACGCTTCGCCTTCAATTTTTTCTCTTCTTTAGACTCATAGTCAAAATCATATAGTTTACTTTCGTCCTTTTTCTGTTTTGTTTTCATTCATTCACCTTCTTCTATTTGTATATTTGCTCCTAATTTATTCAATTTTTTGTCAAAATTTTCATAGCCTCTTAAAATATATTCTATATTGTTTACCCTTGTTATGCCTTTTGCCTGCAATCCAGCCAATACCAAAGATGCTCCACCTCTTAAATCTGTGCTGTTTATATTTGTTCCTGCTAGTCTTTTTACCCCTGTTATTATTGCAACATTACCCTCTTGTTGGTTTTTAGCGCCCATTCGTTTTAACTCTGTCAAATATTTAAATCTATTTTCAAATATTGTTTCAGTTATAATCGAAGTGCCTTTCGCAACAGCTAATATTGCTCCAAATATCGATTGCATATCTGTTGGAAATCCTGGATAAGGCATGGTTTTTATTTCGACAGCTTTCAATCTTTTTGAATTTTCTATTAAAACCGCATTCTTCTCAACCGTCAACTTACAGCCAGCTTCCTCTAATTTTGATATTATTGGAACAATCTGCTCTGGTATAACATTTAAAACCTTTACTTTTCCCTTTGTTATTGCACCTGCACATAAAAAGGTTCCAGCTTCTATTCTATCTGGCATAACTCTGTATTTCACAGATTTTAATTCTTTTACTCCATTAATTTCTATAACATTCGTTCCTTCACCAGAAATATTTGCACCCATCTTTTTTAACATCTTTATCATATCTACTATTTCTGGTTCACGTGCAGCATTTGTTATAGTCGTTTTTCCTTCTGCTAGAACAGTTGCAAGAATTATATTTTCAGTTGCTCCAACACTTGGAAAATCCAGGTCTATATTTGCCCCTTTTATTTTATCACAACTGCACCTAATAAATCCATACTCTTCGTCAATATTTATGCCTAATTTTTTAAAAGCCTTTAAATGTAAATCAATAGGTCTGGCTCCAATATCACAACCTCCTGGATATGAAAAACTTGCATCCTTAAATCTTCCAATCAAAGCCCCTGCAAGAATTACAGTTGACCTCATTTCTCTCATAAGATAATCCGGAATATCATTTTTTTGTATGTATTTTGTATCTATTTCAATTTTACCGTTAGTCTTTTTTACTTTACAGCCCAAATATTTCAGAATTTTTAAAGTAACTTGTGTGTCATGAATGTTGGGAACATTATAAAGAGTTGTCTTTTTTCCGCTAAGAATACTAGCCGCAATTATTGGCAATGAGGCATTTTTCGAACCAGAAATTACTACTTCTCCCTCTAATCTTTTTCCTCCTTCTATTATAAAACTTGCCATATATTTTCACCTATGTACCTTTCTTTTTTTGATATATATTATGTGTACATAAAGAAAAATGTGAAAATTAAAAGGACCTTTTACAGTCCTTTTCACTAAAATAAGCAAGCTTGTATATATTCTGTTGTCTCTTTTTCTGGTAGTAGTTTTTTTAATTTATAATTTAGTTTTACATTTACATCTAAAAATTTATATAAATCATCCATTGTTTTTATGTGATAAAATTTTCTTTTTGTTAAGTAATATATAATTACTTCTTTATTTAATTTTATACAATTTACAATGTTGTTAAAAGTTCCTCTGCTCTTCCCGTTCCAAATCATGAATCCTATGTCCGCCTGTTTTGCCATCTCTAAATCCTTTTGAATATAAAATTCAAAACCTGTTATATTATGATCTACATTGACGCATTCAACTCTCCAACCGCCAAAATTATTTCTTGCTATTCCGTTACTAGCGAATATAGTTACATTTTTGTAATTTTTTGATTGCATATACTTTTGAATACAACTGTCAATGCCGTCAGCATCGCCAACAAAAACCTCATATTGTTTTATGCATATATTCTCTAATTTCTGTTTTACACACTCATCTAACTCATTAACAATTCTCGGTCCTGCAATAAAAACTTTCACTTTTATTCTCCTTTCGTTTTTGTTAAGACCATGCAATATATTTTCTTCACGTTATCATCTTTTCTTAAAGCTTTACAAGCTTCATTTAGTGTTGCACCAGTGCCATATAAATCATCTATAATTAGCACATTTGATGGTTTCTCTATTTTTCTAATTTGTTTAATTGAGTTGCTTATATCCTTTCCATCTTTCGCTTGCAACTTATTTTTCTTATATAGCACATCAATTTTGCATTCTTTTTTCAAATAATTAGATACTTGTTTTGCAATTTCATAAACTGGTTGATACACCCTATTTTTATTTGTTGGAGGTATTGGTATTACAACATCAAACTGTTCTTTTATTTTCCAGTTATCTAAAATATCTGTTACAATTTTCATGATATCACTTAGACATTTTTTATCTTTTTTGTACTTATATCTATAAAGCAATTCGCCTATCTCTGTTCTTACATTTTCAAACTTTTCTTTTCCATTTTCATCATAGCCTAAAAATTTACTCTTTAACATATGATAGTCAATTACAATACCTTCATCCCATGTTCCATAAATTTTAATTGGTTTTAGCAATAACATCTCTCCCTCGTTACTGAGGTGTCAATTATTCTAACCTTACTATTATTTTGTCTAGTTAATTTTAACACATTTATCTTTACTAATCAATGATAAAGTCTTATCTCATGTAATATAATCATGCATGCCTTGATTACAATATATCCTCATTGTAAAAAAATCAAAAGGACCTTTTACAGTCCTTTTATAAATCTAAATATTGATTTTAATTTTTCCAAAATTTTCTTAAAGCTTGAATCTCTTTTTACGATTAACTCATTATTTTCTTCTTGTTCAACTTTCTTTACTTCTTTCTCTTTTTTAAACAAATTTTCTGAATTATATTTTTTTATTTTTTCGCTCTCTATTTTATAATTTCCCAGTCTTTCTTTTTGTTGCAAATATTTCCTTTGTTCTTCTGTTGCTAGATATTTTTTAAAAATATTATATAAAATTGCTTTTGTTTCTGGCATCAGCGACCAGTCTTCATATTCCAGCTCTTCATCATAGTCATACGTGTATTCTTCATCTTTGTTGTTTTCAATTGCATCTATAATATTGGCCGGAATTTTTTTATATTCATTATAGTCTAAACAACTTAGAACCGCATCAACTTCTACAAGAGCTTTTTTATAATTAATTATTTTTGCTTCTACCATATTGCCTATTCCTGTTCCTCTCTTTTTTCTTTATCTTGTGTTATTGTATTTAAAAATTCGTTAGCTTGTTGTATTTCTGTTACTGTTACAGCCTTCCCTACAGCTTTGCCGAGACTATTTGCACTTTTTTTCGCATTTCCAAGATAGCCATAGCTTCTCACCTGTTCTACAATCGCTCTATCTTCTTCAGGTATTTCTTCTATTGGTACACCCATATATTTATCTACTAATTTTTTTTCGTCACTTCTAATCCACCTGGCATATAGATTGCTTTCATAAAGTTGCTCTTCTGTCATTGTAACTTTTGTTCCGACTACATGCTTTGGTAATCTTCCGTTTTTCCCGCAAAATTGCATTACTTTTTGATAAGTTGTTAATTTTTCTTCTATGCCATATCCATATTTTCTCACTTGTTCTACAATCGCTTTACATTTTCCATGTATTTTTTCTATTGGAACACCTGCATATTTATCTACCAATTGCCTCTCATCACTTTGTATCCACCTGTTATATAAATTTTTTTCATAAATTTGTTCTTCTGTAAGTGTGGCTTTTGTTCCGACTACATGCTTTGGTAATCTTCCGTTTTTCTCACAAAATTGCATTACTTCTTTAAAAGTTTCTTCCCTTAGTCTTTCTTGCAATAATTTCACAAAATCTTTTCTTACACCTTTTATAGCAATTCCGTCTGTAAACTGATTAATCAAATCTTCCTGTCTCTTCTCTTTATCACTAAGATCTAGTTTTATGGCTTCACTAAATAATCCTATCTCGCTTCCTAATTCTATTATATCTTGTATTTTTTCCTGTTCTTCTTTATCAAGCTCATTTATCATTTCCTGATTTTGAGCATATTTTAGATATTTATTATTTATTCTAGCCATTCTCTTTGCCATTGTTTTCTCTTTTTGTGATTTTTCGGCAGAATATTCTGGTAGTTTTCCATTATTTTTGTTATTTATCCAATCTATTAATTGTTGTAAAGCTTCTATATCATTTATTTCATATCCATATTCTACTTCTTCTTTATTGCTTAAAATTTCATTATTATTTACTAAGTCTATAACTATAGCCTGTTTTCCATTTTTTTTACTTGATATACATCTTCCTACTCTTTGCGTATATACTGGTCTGCTTTCAGTTTTAGTAGCTAGAATAACTCCTGAAACATTATTCAAATGAACTCCTTCATCAATCATTCCAACACAATACATCAATTTTAAATGGCTAGATTTTGAGTTATTAAAACTCTGTAACTGTTCGGCACTTGTATTATCCTGTGAACTAATACCATATATTTCTGGTTCTTCATCAATTTTTCCAAACCATTCTTTAGCATTAGCCATTTTTTCTTTCATGTCACTTATATCTTTACAAAATATAATATACTTTCCATCTTTTTCGCTTATATTTTCTTCCATAAGTTGCGGTATACCAGGAGCATTTGCAGATTTTAAAGCTAATTCATCATACATTGCTTTTAATTCTTCTTTTCTTGCTCCTTCAGCTTGTTCAATTTGTTCAAGCAGAGTTTTTAATTCGTCTTCTCTTACAAAATCTGGCACAACATATTTTGGTGGATATATTATTCCTTCTTCCATTGCTTCTAGCAGGGACTTTTGACTTGCAACAGCATCTTTGAAAATTCTTTCAACAACATTTGCTCCGTCATGTCTTATTGGTGTGGCTGATAGTCCTAATAATTTTGCTTGTGGGTTGTCCTCCAAAAATTTTTCAAACTTTTTTCCCCATTTATTTTCTCTTTCTATTCTATTAGAAAATTCTTCTTCATATTCCTCGTCGTCTTCAACAACATTACTACCAGCTATTGCTCTTATGGTTTTAGTTTTTAAGTGATGCATTTCATCTACAATAATCATAGTAGGTTTTAAACTGTTTAATATTTTATCAACGCTTTGTCTTTCTCCATAAGCAGATATCATTTGATATAACATACATTCAATATTTGGTATGTAACTTCTAGCAGCTAATTTTAAGCTTTCACCTGGATTATTTCCAGTTCCATATTCTTTTTGAATTTCTTCTATGTACCTTGTGTCACCACCAATGTATCGAACTATATATTCATACATTTGATTTGCAATCGCACGTCTTGGTGATAAAAATAACACCCTTTCATCTGGATGCTGCAATATATATTCTAATGCCACAAAAGATTTTCCAGTACCTGTTGGGGATATTATTGCTGCTTTTCTCTTTTCCTCCAATTTTTTTACAGCAGCTTGGTATGCTTCATTTTGATGTGGTAATAATTTTAATTTACTATTTTCTGTATTAGCCATTTTATCCTCCACTTTTTACTATTTTTATTTATTTAAACATTCTTTTATTTTTTTCATGTTTTCTATTGCAGCAATGTATCCTTGATTATAGCAATAATCAATTTTTTTAATATTAAATACACTTGCTTCTGATAAATCTAGTGTCATTGCAAAATCACTACTTTGTACTTCCGAATCAGTTCTCTGCTCAAATAATAAATCAACTGACTTTAAAGCAACTTCTATTACATTTTTAGGGTCAACATCGCTTTTAGAGCTAAAACGAATTGATAAAACCTTGTCTGCCCCAAGTTTTCTAACTTCTTGTGCTGGAAGATTGTCTATAATTCCGCCATCTACAAATTTATGCTCTTTAAATATTGTAGGAGCAAACATTCCAGGATAACTACAACTTGCGCGTACTGCTTTTCCTATTGTTATATCTCTTATGTATGTATTTTCATCAAAGTTTTCATCAAATTCGTGGTTTGTAAATACATATTTTCTACTGTTTTTGATATCAACTGTTGGCATAACTATTGGCATTTTTATATCATCTACTTTTTTGAAACCTTTTAACTCTGCACATTCATTTATTGCTATTTCAATGTTCTCTCCAGATAATACTCCATATCCCATAAAATTTTTTGTGGTTTTAACATTTGTCCAATAATACTTCGGGTCTGCTTTCATTATTGTTTTTGAAAAATATTTAAATAATTTAAGCATTTCTTCAGTTGTGTATCCCATGGCAAACAATGAAGCTACAATGCTTCCAATGCTGGTCCCTCCTACATAATCTACTTCTATTCCGTTTTCTTGTAAGGCCTTAATTACACCAATATGACTGGCACCTTTAACGCCTCCTCCTGCTAAAGCTAAACCAACTTTCATATTCTCCTCCTTTTTCGCCCAAAAAAGGGCGTCCCTAATGGGCGAATTAATATTTTACGACTAATCTGTTAAATTTTGAATGTATGTATTTTTCTAGTTTTCCCATGAACTCATCTGATTGAATTTCTTTTTTTGCTACCATATCTAATCCTTTTTCCCAGCTTGCTGTAAGCTTTGGATTAAGCATGTCTGGCATTGAGTTGTTTACTATATCATATATTATTTCACCTTTTTGTGTTGGTGTTATTATTTGTGTTTTATCATTTATTTGTATATATTGAATTCTTTCAAGCTTTTTCATTATTTCTGCTCTTGTAGCACTAGTTCCAATTCCAGCGCCCTTTATCTGTTCTCTTAATTCTTCGTCTTCTATAAGTTTGCCGGCATTTTCCATTGCTAAAATCATCGAACCAGAATTGTATCTTGTTGGTGGATTTGTCTGTGCTTCTTTTGTTTCATAGTTTATAACATCTACTTCTTTACCTTTTTTTAGCTCTGCCAAAATTACTAAGCTATCCACTTCATCATCTGTATTTTCTTGTGTTTTATCCACATTTTGTGTACTTTCTGTGGATTTTCCTTTTAGTACTTCCAAATATCCGGGGTTTAAACATACCTTTCCACTGCAACTAAATTCTTCTTTATTCTGACCGTTTTCTACTTCTATTGTTACAGAAACCTTGTTGTATTCTGCTGGCGGATAGAATATTGCTAAGAATCTTTTTACTATTAATCTGTACACATTTTTCTGCAAATCTGGCAATTTATCATAGTTTTCAAATCCTTGCCCTGTTGGAATTAGTGCATAGTGGTCTGTTATTTTGCTATCATTTACGTATTTTGTTTTTAATAAGTCTGTTGAATATTTTTCTTGCGACATTTTCTTCAAATATTGCTGAATTTCTTCATCTTTAAATCCTTTCGCAATTCCATTTAAATTTTTTGTAATTACCTTTGCAACAGCCGTAGATATTACTCTTGCATCAGTTCTTGGATATGTAACAAGTTTTTTTTCATATAGATTTTGTATTATTTCTAGAGTCTCGTCTGGCTTTATTTTAAATCTTTTCGTACATTCATTTTGTATTTCTGCTAGGTTAAATAATAGTGGTGCATTTTCTTTCTGCTTTGATTTTTTTATTTCTTTAACCGTTGCTTTTTTGTCTTTTAGTTCCATTATAAAAGCTTTTGCATCTTGTTCTTTCTTAAATCCAGTATCATTATATAATTTTACTGAATCTTTTTTCGATGAATTATCTGTAACTTTCCATTCTGCCTTAAAATATTTATTTTCTTCTTTGTTACCAAATTCTCCTACTATTTTATAATATGGAACCTTAACAAAATTTCTAATCTCTCTTTCTCTAGAAACTACCATTCCAAGCACACAAGTCATAACTCTACCAACCGAAATCGAAATCTTGTCTTGATCTAATTCTTTTGCAGCTCTTCTTCCATATATAATTGTTAAAAGTCTCGAAAAATTTATTCCTATTAAATAATCCTCTTTTGCTCTTAAATATGCACTATCTGCTAAGCTATCATATTCATCAAGCTCTTTTGCTTCTCTTATTCCTCTCTTAATTTCTTCTTCTGTTTGTGAATCTATCCATACTCTTTTTCTATCTTTATTTTTAACACCTATCATCTGCTCGACCAATCTATATATATACTCTCCTTCACGTCCAGAGTCGGTCGCAACATAGATTGTAGATACATCTTCTCTTGTAAGTAGTGATTGAATCGTATTAAACTGCTTCTGTACACTTGGAATTACCTCGTATTTATACTCTTCTGGAATAAAAGGAAGCGTGTCCAATCTCCAGAATTTTAGCTTTTCATCATATTTTTCCGGATATGACATCGTTACCAAATGACCAACACACCATGTTATTATCCAATTATCTGCTTCCAAATAGCCATCTTTTCTAGAAGTATTTATATTTAATACTTTTGCAAATTCCATTGCAACAGAAGGCTTTTCGGTTATTAATATATTTTTTGCCATATTCAAATTGCTCTTTTCTATAGTTTTTTAAAATTTTACAATATCCATTTCAGAAGTAAATTTATTATTTCCATATGGAAATAACACATACAAACTTCCATCTTCTCCAAAGAAGAATGTCTCTATGTTTTCTATATTGTAAATATCACTGTTTACATCTCTACTATAAGTCTCATATCCTGTAAGTTGTATCTTATTTGCATCTTTTATTGCATTTGTTATAACTGTTTTTACTTTAGAATTTAATGCATCTTGCGTAATATTTTTCTTGTTCAAAGCATCATAAATGCTTACTTTCTTTTCAGTTTTTAAATTATAATTATAAGTTTCAACAATAGTTCTTTGTGCATTAGAGCCTTCTTTTAATGTTGACTTAATTATAACAGACAAGATATCTCCATTAACATATCCTGTATATGAAATGCTATAAATTGTATAAGCCTTTGCATTATCTATAACTCCAGCCGTCTTATTCGCAAAAAGTTCTTGAGTAATACTATTAAACTCTGCTGCCACTTTGTTATCTATATTGATTACTGGAATATTTATATCTAATTCATACTTATTATCCTCTCTTGCTTCACTACTATATGCAGTATATACAATGTTTTTGCCACTTTCTAGTTTATTTATGTTACTAGTATCATAATCATTTAGTTCAACAACATTATTAAACATTTGATCAAATTCTTTTTTTAATGTTTCTTGTGATTCTTCTGTTTTTACGTTGTTTGTTGTGTTACTGTTGCTACTTGGTTGTTTACCACTTTGCAAATAAATAGCTAAAACTACTGCTATAACACACATTACAACAATTGCTATGTACATTAACTTTCTTGAATTCATTTTATTCCCTTTCATATGCCATACCTTTATGCTACTTTTATTCCAGTATCAATAACCTCCTGAATAAATGGAGTTTCCGCATTTTTATAATCTTCTATTCTTATTAAATGTGGTTCTATTCTTGTGTCTATTTTTCTTCTTAATCTCATTAAATTTAATTCTTCATCAATTATATCATTCTTAAAATCGTCAGTTATAATTGCAATATCAATATCACTTGATTCATTATTTGTTCCTTTGGCATATGAGCCAAATAATATAATTGCATATACCTTATAATTTTCACAGATTTTTTCTACATATTTTTTTACCACTTCCATTATTGTTTCATCATTAATAAATCCTTTAGCCATTTGCGAACCTCCTCTATATTTTTGATCTGTTCCTCTGTATATTCATTAGTGCATTTTTTATAAAATTCCTTTTTGTAATCATCATACCTAGCATTCATATTAAACTTAGTTATAATATCAAGCAAGTCCTCTTGTCGTTCTGTAAGTTCAATTTCTGCCTTCTCCGCTAAATAAAGTAAATCATGACTTTTAGGTGCATATGGTGCACTTTTATTTTTCTTAGCATAAATCGCCTTGATTAATTTTTCTATTGTAAGATGTCCAAAAAACAGACAATAGCTATTTTTATTGCTCTCATGTAATACTTGCATTACATTGTAGTCCTCATCTGAACTATCAATCCAAAATTCATTAAATCAATATTAGTCATACTTTTTTCCTCACTTTCACTACATTTTTATTATACCATTAAAGTTCCAATTTTACTATATCTTATTTACAGTAATTTTTGAATATTTAATTTCAAAAGTAAATTCTAGCTTTTACAAGTTATTTTGCAATAAATAAAAAAATTAGAAGTAACAACAATGATGTTTTTACTTCTAATTTATGCTTTATAAATTCTCTATTTCTGCTTCATTTAAACCTGTTACTAATTATGCATATTTTTTTACGCATCAGGTATTGTTTAATAATTAAAATATTTCGCTATAGCGAAAATTGTAATAAATTTTTAAACTAAAAATAAGCAAAATTAATGTTTTAACATTACATTTTTGCTTATAAATAGTATTCACTCTACAACTAAAATTTACTTTTTCGATTATTAAAATAAAAGCATTTTCTTGCCACTCTTGCATTGTGACACACACCCTGTATTTTATTAATACATATTTTTTATTTTATTATTATTGTCCGTGTTCACATTTTCACTTATTGCACTCATATTTTATTATTTCAAATTCCATGCTCCAAAATAGTCTTTAGTACCTGTAAATAAATCATACCTTAAAGTCACTAGTGGGCGAAGATAATTGGTCGCTCCACCATATTGTCCACTTGAAAAACACATAGCGTTTCCAGCATTTCCTTTCAAAGCACCTCTCAACCCCCAGGCTGTTGCAAAACTTGCTGAAGAACTAACAAATCTAGTAGCGACAAAATAATCTCTGCTAGTTAATAATATACTCGCTGCATTTCCATAATTTTCTTCATTTATTGGTATAGTATAAAAGGTACTAGTTGCAGTGAGTCCATTTGATGATGCCTGCCCTCTTGAACTGTCTGTCGTTGGTTCTTCATTTGCTATTGGCTTGCTTTCTTCATATGGATCATTTCCTTTTGTTATATCTGGTTGTACTATATTTGTTGTATCTATTCCGGCTCCTTTTTGATTTTGATATAATGCTGGATAATAGCTATAATTACCTGTTTTTGTTATAGTTTTTCCATATTGATTAGTACCATCACCTGATTTATATTCATTTCTTGCTGCAATTCCTGATTCTGTCAAATGTTTTTCCATATCTAGTAAATTTATACTTCTTGCATACGTTCCATATTTTCCATTACTATAATGCATTTTACATATTTCATTCATAAAATACGGTCCATTATTATATCCTAGTATTCCCAGAAAAGTTACAGTACCAACTGTCGGATTTTCGCTCACTATATCTACTGTTTTCGTATTTTTATCTATATTTATAACCTGCCACCTTAACCCTATTGTCTGAGTAATTTGGCTACTATCTCCACAGTACTTGCTTGTAAGCGAATATTGTATTGCAGGATCATATGAATAATTCACATAATCTCCTATTTGCAAGTCATCTAAACTAATTTCTGAGTTTGATGGCTTTGAAGGTTTTGATGGATTAGTTGAAGTTGAGTTTTGTGTTGCATCAACTGTTATTTTAACTTCATCTTTTTCTATTGTTAATGTACCATCACCATTATTGGTTACTTTATCTATTTTGCCTGGCACTTTCGCTTTCAAAAAATCTTCCAGTGATTCATCTGTTTTTGCTAATTGATATTCCAATACCAGTCTATTCACGGCTTCCTTCGTACTAGTTTCTTTTGTTGTATTAGCGTTTTCCCTTGCTTTAGCTATTATTCCGTCATCTCCTACAACAGCATTAATGCTAACTCCAGCCAAAATTGTTAACACTACTATTGTAATTACTAACGTTATTAATGTAATTCCCTTATTTGTATTTTTCCTCATATGTTTTCACCCTTTCCACTATCATATTAAGTTAAGTACTTAACGACTATTTTTTATGTTTTAATTATAGCAAAAAAACTGGAAAAATCAAGTAGTTAATTAAAAATTTTATATAATAAAAATTTAACAAAAATAAGTAAATAATGAAACTACAGATTGATTAAAATAAGTAGAATATAAGCTTTTGATATACCTGACCATTATCATTAAGTACTTAACTTTAGTACTCTTAATGGGTATTTTTTGCAAATCATTTCACACTCTAAATAACAAAAATTAGAAGTACACAACAGTCAATTACTTTTTACTTCTAATTCTTTATTTTTATAAATTCTCTATCTCTGCTTCACTTAATCCTGTTATTTGGCTTATGTCTTTTACATCCATTTTTCCTTTTAATTTTTTTGCAACTAATGCAATTCCCTGTCGTAATCCTTGCTGAATTCCCTGCTCAAGTCCAGCTTTTCTTTCCTTTCTTATTTCTCTATTAATTATTCTTGATGCATTTGTCATAATCTTTTCACTCCCTTCTATATCCCTTATTTTTTCTATAAACTCATGCATTATGTTTTTATCTTCTGTCTCGCTCAATTCATATGTTATCAATTTTTCCAATTGTAAATTATCAAACGCCTTTTTTTCTTTTTGTATGTTTATTACCTCTTCTATATTTTTATATAATTCTTCTTTATTTTTAGACTTTTCTATTAACATTGCTTTAGTTATTATTAAATTATCTGCTAATAATTGTTCGTTACTAAATTCATTTACATCTATCAACGTATATTCCAACCAGTTTTCAGCATATCCTTCTACTTTTTCTTCTATATCATTTATTAATAACCTTTTCCATTTTCTTTTACCAGTGTACAATACTATTGGTATTACCATCGGAATTCTATAACTTTTTTCTTTTAGTCTTTTTTTATCTATTGCAGACTCTATTATTGCATATTTGTAACGCATTATTCTATATGACATTTTATAATCCACACTTGATTGGTGTTCTATTAATATAAATACATTCTTATTCTTTATTTTATATACGACATCTGCTTCTACATTACTAAATTCTGACGTTCTAAATTCTTTTTCATATTTTTCTATATCATCTTCTACTAAATTTAAATGTAAAAAACTATTTATAAAATCAACAGTACTCTTTTTGTCAGATAACATTTCTTTAAACATTTTATCATGTTTCTGATTTATATAATATTTTTCTGTTTCTTCTCTTATAATGTTTTCATTTTTTCCCTTAAATTCTTTTGACTTTTGCTCTTCTTCTCTTAGAATTTCTTCACATTTCTTTAGCATTTTATCTATCTTTTCTTTATTCTTTAAATAAAATGCCCCTGTGTAGCACATAATATCTTTTCCATCTACTGTTTTTAATCCAGATGGAACATACATTTTTTCTTCTTTCAATTATCTTCCTCCTAATTATACAATTATTTTACTTATTGGTCAATATTTTAAAGCAATATTACTTATTGGTATTGTTTAAGAATTAATTTTTTTCGCTATAGCGAAATTTGAAATAATTTTTTTAATGAAAACTTTTTGAAACAATTTATTTTTGAAATTTAATAAAATTATATTATGTTTTAGAATAAAAAGCAAGTAGAATCGTTCGACAAATTTCTAGCTGTAAGCTTTACCAAACCCCAAGACAATCTTGGGGTTTTATAACTACAAAAATGACTATCAGTAATAGAGTCTGGTTCTTGACTTTGCCAAAACTCAGAACGCCTCCTACCTTCTCTACATTTTCTAAGTTTTGCTCATTGTTAAGGGCTTTCAGCTATGCTCAAATTCGAGCATTCGTGGTTTCCGGAGAGTATAAACTTAAGTGTGTAAAATCAAAAGAAATTTTGATTATGCACACTTT
>OGEU01001131.1_pt1 | contig 23831 bp, 18 predicted proteins | sample 1570651 | NCBI WGS metagenome assembly OGEU01 (sample SAMEA2582129, study PRJEB24529) | metagenome | biome: Human gut stool | place: China | collected 2011 | reverse complement strand
GATTAGTTGAAAAAAAGAACAAGGTCTTTTCTGGATCTTGTTTTTTTGTACCCAATAAATAATTAGTGTCTGCGAATCAATCTGTGATTGGGAGCAAACAAAGCGCAATTAGGCTATTAAAACAAGGTCCTTTCTGGGTCTTGTTTTTTTGTACCCAAATAAATAGTTAGTATCTGCGAATCAATCTGTGATTGAGAGGAAACAAATTTTAAAGATTGGATATCACTTAGGTCGATAGATTCTATTTCCTAACTTTTTAAGATATGCTATAATATGAATATGTTTGATAATTATATTGTACCTGTATTTTTTGGTGGTGGAGCTCTTGCTCTACTAGGTTTAGTGTTATTTGGTTGGGCCTTGCCTTCATTTTTGAAGGGTAAGTGGTCTTATTTGATTTCTTTGCTAGGTTTAGGTTTGGTTGCTTTTGCCTATTTTGATGCGGCGATTGTTATCACTTATAAAATCTGGCTTGGATTGCTAGGTGTCATCATGATTGGTTGGGGACTTCCTTTTAACAATCGCAAGGGACGCCGTGCGATGACTATTTTCTGGGCTGTCATGGCAATCGTTGTAGGTATTGCTGCTATTGCATTCACTATTGCTTATGGTGTTATTAACCGCCACTAACATGAAACTGTAAAACATGCTATAATAATGGCATGTTTTATTTTATGACCCTATCATTTATTATCATGCCTGCCTTGGGCTGCTTCTTAATAGGCTTAGCTTTTGCTAAACCAGATCGTTGGGACTTTTCTTGGATTTTATCCTTAATAGGTTTGGCGGCCTTTATTTCTTCTTTTTGGCATATAGCACGTGTAGATTTATGGTTTATGCTAAGTTATAGTGTTGGTCCTTTTTTGATGGGATTTGGTTTCTCCTGGGACCTAAGTAAGAAACGCCGTAGGCAGTTATTATTATTAGGGGCATTTTTCCTTGTCTTTTTTGTGATTCTGTACTATCTTATTGTGCGAATCCTGAATACAGCTGTTGTCTAAAGGAGGGCTGTTGTGATGTTGCTAGATTTAGAAGAGAAGACACGTGTGCTTGTAGAAGATATTGTTGAACGTTCAGCTATTGGGAGAGGAGCTATCTTTGTCTTGGGATTGTCTTCCAGTGAGGTTGCTGGTGGGACTATCGGAAAAGCCTCTAGCCGTGAAATTGGTCAACGAATTGTGAAAACTATTCTTGAGGTTTTGGAACCTAAAGGAATTTACTTGGCTGTTCAAGGCTGCGAACATCTGAATCGTGCTTTGGTTGTTGAGCGTGAGCTCGCCATGGCTAAAGATTTGGAAATTGTTAATGTTCTTCCAACCTTGCACGCTGGGGGAAGTGGTCAGCTGGCTGCTTTCGACTATATGAAGGATCCTGTTGAGGTGGAGGAAATTGTCGCTCAGGCTGGTATTGATATTGGGGATACCTCTATTGGTATGCATGTGAAGAGGGTCCAAGTTCCTCTTCGCCCTATTATTCCAGAATTAGGTGGTGCCCATGTGACTGCTTTGGCGAGTCGTCCTAAGTTAATTGGTGGCGCTCGTGCTGAGTATCTAGCAGATCCTATCCGTAAAAACTAAAAAGTATCGGACATTCTTGTCCGATACTTTTTCTGTTAGCAGAGCCCTTTCTTTCAATGACGACGCTTGGCATAATCGACAAATTTGAATTTTTCAAGTTTGTGGCGACTTTCCGTAAATTGGAACTGTTTTCCATTGTTTAAATAAACTTTTGAACGGACACAGACAACGTGCTGGTCCTTACCTAGGTCGATAAGAATCTTATCTTGATCGGTAGCGTTATCGTTAGTGATTTCTTTAAAGGCGTGGGAAATGCTAAGGTTGAGCTGATTCTCAATGTAGTCGTAAATAGAGTATTCAGCAATGCTACGGTTTAGTTGCGGAACAAGGCTGGCATCTAGGTAATCAATATCTATAACAGAGGCGCAGCTATCAACGACTCTTTGACGAACAACACGCCAGACCTGTCGGCTATTAGAAAAACCAGTTCTTTCTGAGAGTTTGGAATCAACGATGATTTTATCCAGAGAAATAACGTTGGTTTGCGAGTCAATGCCTTGTTGTTCTATTAGTTCTTGGTAACTAGTAAGGTCAGACACAGGAAAGTTGATTTGTTCCTGGTTAATAACCTGGGAGCCAGAGCCATGAATCTTTTTGACCAAGCCTTCTTCAACGAGTAAAGTTAATGCCTTTCGTATAGTGTCTCGACTAACCTGGTAAGATTGAACCAGTTCTTGCTCGGTGGGGAGAAAGTCTCCCACTTGATACTTTTGCTCATGGATAGCTTTTTCTAAATCCTTATAAATAATCTGATATTTTTTCATCTTTCTCCTCATTTGTAGGTAAAAAAACATACAACCGATGTTTTTTTACAAAAATATGTTAAAAAAACACCGGAACACTTGCAGACAAATTTGCAATCGTTTACAATTAGTTTATCAAGTCAATCAGATATTGTCAAAAAAGAAAAGGAGATTCAAATGGGTAAATTTGAACAAGAAGCCAAAGATCTGCTTGCTGCAATCGGTGGTAAAGAAAATGTGACTGCTGTTACTCACTGTGCGACGCGTATGCGTTTCGTTCTTGGTGATGACAAGAAGGCAGATGTGAAAACAATCGAAGCCATTCCTGCTGTTAAGGGGACTTTCACCAATGCAGGTCAATTCCAAGTTATCATTGGTAATGAAGTACCAATCTTTTATAACGATTTCACTGCTGTATCAGGGATTGAAGGTGTTTCTAAAGAGGCTGCTAAATCAGCTGCCAAGAGCAATCAAAACCCAGTTCAGCGTGTTATGACAACCTTAGCGGAGATCTTTACACCTATTATTCCAGCCCTTATCGTTGGGGGATTAATCCTTGGTTTCCGTAATGTTCTTGAGGGTGTGCATTGGTCAATGCTTGACGGTAAGACAATTACCGAGGTTTCTCAGTTCTGGTCAGGAGTGAATCACTTCTTGTGGTTACCTGGTGAAGCTATTTTCCAATTTTTGCCTGTAGGTATTACTTGGTCTGTTTCTCGTAAAATGGGGACTAGCCAAATTCTTGGAATTGTTTTGGGTATCTGTCTGGTATCACCACAATTGCTTAACGCTTATTCAGTAGCATCGACACCAGCGTCTGAAATTGCTAAGAATTGGGTTTGGGATTTTGGATTCTTTACTGTTAATCGTATAGGTTATCAAGCGCAAGTTATTCCTGCCCTTCTTGCTGGTTTGTCACTTTCTTATCTTGAAATTTTCTGGCGTAAACATGTACCAGAAGTAGTATCAATGATTTTTGTACCGTTCTTGTCATTGATTCCAGCCCTTATTTTGGCTCATACTGTTTTAGGTCCTATTGGTTGGACTATTGGCCAAGCTCTTTCAACAGTGGTTCTTGCTGGTTTGACAGGTCCTGTAAAATGGCTTTTCGGTGCTGTTTTTGGTGCCCTTTATGCGCCGTTCGTTATTACTGGTCTTCACCACATGACCAATGCAATTGATACTCAGTTGATTGCGGATGCTGGTGGAACAGCTCTTTGGCCTATGATTGCTCTATCAAACATTGCTCAAGGTTCAGCTGTTTTTGCTTACTATATTATGCATCGTCATGATGAACGTGAGGCTCAAATTTCACTTCCAGCTACTATTTCAGCTTATCTTGGTGTTACAGAACCAGCCCTCTTTGGGGTTAACGTCAAATATATTTACCCATTTGTTGCGGGTATGATTGGTTCATCTATCGCAGGTCTTCTATCAGTAACCTTTAACGTTACAGCGGCCTCTATCGGTATTGGTGGTTTGCCTGGTATCCTATCAATTCAACCTAAATATATGATTCCATTTGCAGCAATCATGCTTGTTGCTATCATTGTACCTATGGTCTTGACCTTCTTTTTCCGCAAGGCTGGACTCTTCACAAAAACAGAAGATAGCACAGAGCTTCAAGCGGAATTCGCGGCTCAAGAAGAGGCTGAATTTGCATCACATACTGCTACTTCAACGGTTCTTGCTGAATCAGCAGAGGTTGTTAGTCCACTTACTGGCCAAGTTAAACCACTTAGCCAAGCCACAGACCCTGTCTTTTCATCAGGTGTAATGGGACAAGGTGTCGTCATCGAACCAAGTCAAGGCGAATTGGTTTCACCAGTGAATGGTACAGTGACAGTACTCTTCCCAACTAAGCACGCAGTAGGTATCGTTTCTGAAGAAGGTGTTGAAATGCTAATGCACATTGGTATGGATACGGTTAGTCTTGACGGAAAAGGTTTTAAGGCTCATGTTGAACAAGGTGATAAAGTTGTTGTTGGTCAACAATTGATTAGTTTTGATATGGATGTTATTAAAAAGGCTGGTTTGGTCACTGAGACTCCAGTTATCATTACAAATCAAGATGATTTCCAAGCAGACGTAGAAGGGGATCTTCCACGTGATATCAAACGTGGTGAAGTTCTCATGATCGCTCATCGAACAAAATAAGCTAAGGGGTAGAGACGTTACGGTTCCACCTCTTCATATAAAGAACAAAAGAGGAAATTTACATGGCATTAGATAAAACAAAGGTTGTATACCAAATTTATCCAAAATCATATAAGGACACTACAGGAAATGGAATCGGTGATTTCAGAGGTATCATCGAAAAAATTCCTTATCTAGCAGAGTTGGGCGTGGATATGGTTTGGCTCAATCCTTTCTATCCAAGTCCTCAGCGTGACAATGGCTACGATATTTCAGACTATACAGCTGTCAACCCTGTTTTTGGGGATATGGCTGATTTTGAAGAAATGGTCCGTGTCGGTAAGGAGCACAAGATTGACTTCATGCTAGACATGGTGCTTAACCATTGCTCAACGGAGCATGAGTGGTTCCAAAAGGCTCTTGCTGGAGATAAGTACTATCAAGATTTCTTCTTCATTCAGGACCAACCAACTGATTGGTTGTCTAAATTTGGTGGTTCTGCCTGGGCTCCTTTTGGAGATACAGGGAAATACTATCTTCACCTCTTTGATGAAACACAGGCGGACCTTAATTGGCGCAATCCCAATGTCCGTAAGGAGTTGTTCAAGGTGGTCAACTTCTGGCGTGACAAGGGAGTCAAAGGCTTCCGTTTCGATGTGATCAATTTGATTGGGAAAGATGAAGTCTTAGTGGATTGCCCTGAAAATGAAGGGAAACCAGCTTATACGGATAAACCAATTGTCCATGACTATCTTCGTATGATGAATGAAGCGACCTTTGGTTCTGATGATAGCTTTATGACAGTTGGAGAGATGTCATCGACAACAATTGACAACTGTGTTCTTTATTCAGCACCGGAGCGTCACGAGTTGTCTATGGCCTTTAACTTCCATCATCTTAAAGTAGATTATGAAGATGGTCAAAAATGGACTATTACTCCCTTTGATTTTGAAGAGCTCAAACGTCTCTATCATACCTGGGGTAAGGAAATGAGTGAACGAGGTGGTTGGAGTGCCCTTTTCTGGAATAACCATGACCAACCTCGTGCCTTGAATCGCTTTGTGGATATCAAGAACTTCCGTAATGAAGGAGCGACCATGCTAGCAGCTAGCATTCACCTATCACGTGGAACACCTTATATCTACATGGGCGAAGAAATCGGGATGATTGATCCAGATTATGATTCTATGGTAGATTACGTGGATGTCGAGTCCATCAATGCTTACCAAATGCTCTTGGATCAAGGCAAGTCTCCTGAGCAGGCCTTCAAGATCATTCAAGCCAAATCACGTGATAATTCTCGTACGCCAATGCAATGGGATGCTTCTGAGAATGCAGGTTTTTCAACAGGGACCCCATGGTTGAAAGTCGGTAAATCTTATAAAGACATCAACGTTGAAAATGAAATCGACGGACCAATCTTTAAATTCTATAAAGAATTGATTCGCTTGCGTAAAGAAATGCCTATCATTTCAGAAGGCAGCTATCAGTCAGCACTTGAAGATAGTCAACAAGTCTACGCCTTTGAACGCTACTTAGACGATCAAAAACTCTTGGTACTCAATAATTTCTACGGAAGTGAAGTTGAAGTGGAGATTCCAGCAGAATACCAAGTAGGGCGCGTGCTCTTGTCAAACTATGACGATGCAGAGCTTGCTGAAAAGGTAAGTCTTAAGCCTTATCAAACCCTAGCAATCTTAGTAAAATAAGCCAAACTTTCCTCAGTAAATGCTTTTGCTGGGGAATTTTGTTATAATGAAAGCACTTTTAATGTTGATGGAGGAAGTGTAATGACACGCTTACAAGATGATTTTTACCATGCGATTAATGGTGAGTGGGAAAAAACAGCAGTGATTCCCGATGATAAACCACGCACAGGAGGTTTCTCAGATTTAGCAGATGAAATTGAAGACCTCATGCTTGAAACAACTGATCAATGGTTGGCAGGAGAGAATCTTCCTGACAATGCCATTCTACAAAACTTTATAAAGTTTCACCGTATGGCTGCGGACTTTGACAAACGTGAGGCATTGGGTATCGAGCCTGTTAAACCTTGGATTGAAGAATACAAGAAGCTTTCCTCATTCTCAGAATTTGCTTCGAAAATTGCTGACTATGAGATGTCTGGTAAGCCTAATGAGTTCCCATTCGGTGTATCTCCAGACTTTATGAATGCTCAATTAAATGTCCTCTGGGCATCAGCGCCAGGGATTATTTTGCCTGATACAACCTATTACACTGAGGATAATGAAAAGGGCAAGGAGCTTTTGGGAATCTGGCGTGAGACTCAAGAAGAACTCCTTGAGAAATATGGCTTTACAGCTGAAGAAATCAAAGATATCTTGGACAAGGTTATCGCTCTTGATGCTAAGTTGGCTAAGTATGTCCTTTCGAGGGAAGAATCTTCCGAGTATGTAGAACTCTACCACCCATATGATTGGGAAGACTTTACCAAGCTAGCACCGGAACTCCCACTTGATAACATCTTCACAGAAATCTTGGGACAAGTTCCTGATAAAGTTATCGTTCCTGAAGAGCGCTTCTGGACAGAATTTGCGGCGGAATATTATTCAGAAGATAATTGGGAGCTACTTAAGGCGAGCCTACTTATCAATGCTACGACAATTTGGAATGCCTATTTGACAGACGAACTTCGTGTTCTATTTGGAAAATATGGTCGTGCGCTTTCAGGAACACCACAAGCCATGGAAAAGAAAAAGGCTGCCTTCTATTTGGCACAAGGACCTTACAATCAGGCTCTTGGACTTTGGTATGCAGGTGAAAAATTCTCTCCAGAAGCAAAAGCAGATGTTGAAGCGAAGGTGGCAACTATGATTGATGTTTATAAATCACGCCTTCAAACTGCGGATTGGTTGGCACCAGAAACACGTGAAAAAGCTATTACGAAACTTAATGTTATTACGCCTCACATTGGTTATCCAGAAAAACTACCTGAGACATATGATAAGAAGATTATTGATGAGAACTTGTCACTTGTTGAGAATGCACAGAAGTTAGTCGAAATTTCAATTGCTCATAGCTGGAGTAAGTGGAACCAACCAGTTGATCGCAGTGAGTGGCATATGCCTGCCCACATGGTTAATGCTTACTATGATCCACAGCAGAACCAAATTGTTTTCCCAGCAGCTATCCTTCAAGCACCTTTCTATGACCTTCACCAATCGTCATCAGCCAACTATGGTGGTATTGGTGCTGTCATTGCTCACGAGATTTCCCATGCCTTTGATACAAACGGAGCTTCCTTTGATGAGAATGGTAGTCTTAAGAACTGGTGGACTGAAGAAGACTATACAGCCTTTAAGGAACGTACTGACAAGATTGTGGATCAGTTTGAGGGCTTGGACTCTTATGGTGCCAAGGTCAATGGTAAATTGACTGTTTCTGAGAATGTTGCTGACCTCGGTGGTGTAGCCTGTGCCTTAGAAGCAGCTAAACGAGATAAGGATTTTTCAGTTCATGAATTCTTTGTTAATTTTGCGACAATCTGGCGTATGAAAGCACGTGAAGAATACATGCAAATGTTGGCTAGCGTGGACGTGCACGCTCCAGCTAAATGGCGCACCAATGTTATCGTGAGCAACTTTGACGAATTCCACAAGGAATTTGACGTTAAAGAGGGCGACGGCATGTGGCGTGCCCCAGAAGATCGCGTGATTATTTGGTAATAATGATGAAATCTGTCCAAAAATGGACGGATTTCTTTATTTTTATCGTTGTAAGGGTTTACATAGCGACTAGAAAACGCTATAATATACTTGTGTTAAAGCTTGTGAAGTTTTTAACAAGTATTCAAAGGAGTTTCATATGACTAAACAAACTAAAGATGTTCAAACAGTAATAGATGAATTGGCAACAAAAGGGGTTGAAGCCCTTGATGCTATGGCTAACTTTACGCAGGAGCAAGTGGACCATATTGTTCACCAAGCTGCGATTGCTGCTCTAGATAAACACATGTATTTGGCAAAATTGGCCGTTGATGAAACAGGGCGCGGTATTTACGAAGATAAAGCCATCAAGAACATGTATGCTTCTGAATACATTTGGAATAGTATTAAATATGACAAAACTGTAGGCGTTATTGCTGAAGATAAAGAACAAGGTTTGGTTTCTATCGCTGAGCCGGTTGGTGTTATCTGTGGGGTTACACCAACAACTAACCCAACATCAACAACCATTTTCAAAGCCCTCATTGCTCTTAAGACACGTAACTCTATCATCTTTGCCTTCCACCCATCAGCTCAGAAATCATCTGCAGAGGCAGCTCGTATCGTCCGTGATGCAGCTATTGAAGCAGGTGCACCTAAGGACTGCATCCAGTGGATTGAAGAGCCCTCTATCGAAGCAACTGGTCTTTTGATGAACCATCCTAAGATTGCCACAGTACTTGCGACTGGTGGACCTGGAATGGTTAAGGCTGCTTATTCAACTGGTAAACCAGCGCTTGGTGTAGGAGCCGGAAACGTCCCATCTTATATCGCTGCTGATGCTAAGGTTAAACGTGCGGTCAACGATATCATCGTTTCAAAAACTTTTGATAATGGTATGATTTGTGCGTCTGAACAAGCAGCTATCGTTGATGCAGCTATTTATGACGAAGTTAAGGCTGAATTTGAAGCACATCAATGTGTCATCATTTCTAAAAAAGCTGACATTGCTAAATTGGAAAAAGTTGTTCTTAATGAAGCTCGTACAGCTGTAAATGGTGCCATTGTAGGTCACTCAGCTATTGAAATTGCTGAAAAAGCTGGCCTTAAAGTTCCTGCAGGTACAAAAATGCTTTTGGCAGAAATTCCAGATGCAACAATGGAACACCCACTTGCCTTGGAAAAATTGTCTCCAGTACTTGCTCTTATCAAATCTGATGGCGTTGAAGATGGTTTCAAAAAAGCAGAAGGCATGCTTAATTTGGGTGGTCTTGGACACACAGCTGTTATCCACACTGAAAATGAAGAGCTCCAACTCCAATATGGTATCCGCATGAAAGCCTGCCGTGTCTTGGTTAATAGCCCATCAGCTGAAGGTGGTATCGGTAATATCTACAATAACATGATTCCATCATTGACTCTTGGTTGTGGTTCACACGGTCATAACTCAGTGTCACACAATGTTAGCTCATTTGATCTCTTGAATGTCAAAACATTGTCAAAGCGTCGCAATAACATGCAATGGTTTCGCGTCCCACCAAAAATCTTCTTCGAAAAAGATTCAATAACTTACTTGCGTCACATTGAAGCTGAGCGCGTGATGTTGGTTTGTGACCCTGGTATGGTTCAGTTTGGTTATGCAGACTTGGTTAAACGCCAATTGGAACTTAACCGCCACAGACCGGCAGTAGATGTTTTCTCAGATGTTGAGCCAAACCCATCTACTAATACCGTTTATAAAGGTTTGGAACGCTTTGTAGACTTCCAACCAGATGTTATCATCGCTCTTTGTGGTGGTTCTGCATTGGACTCTGCTAAGGCTATGTGGATGTTCTTTGAACACCCAGATGTAAGCTTCTTCGGTGCTAAACAAAAATTCTTGGATATCCGTAAACGTACTTACAAGATTCCTTACGCTCAGAAGACACAATTCATCTGTATCCCAACAACTTCAGGTACAGGTTCAGAGGTAACGTCATTCGCTGTTATCACTGATAGTGAAACTCATATCAAGTACCCATTGGCAGATTATGCTTTGACTCCGGACATTGCTATCGTTGACCCTGCTTTGGTTATGAGTGTACCTGCCAGCGTTACAGCAGATACAGGTATGGACGTTTTGACTCACGCCATTGAATCTTATGTATCAGTCATGGCTAGCGACTATACACGTGGACTTTCACTCCAAGCAATTAAACTTGTTTTTGAAAATCTTGAACATTCTTACCGCTTTGGTGATGAAGAATCACGTGAAAAAATGCATAATGCGTCAACAATGGCTGGTATGGCCTTCGCCAATGCTTTCCTTGGTATCAACCACTCACTAGCTCATAAGGTTGGTCCTATGTTTGACATTCCACACGGACGTACTAATGCGATTTTGATGCCTCACGTTATCCGTTACAACGGTCGTGATCCTCAAAAACACGCTATGTTCCCTAAATATGACTACTTCCGTGCAGACAAAGATTACGCAGATATCGCTCGTTTCATGGGATGGGGTACTGACAAACAATCAGATGCTGAATTGGTTGAAGTTTTGGCACAAAAAGTATACGAATTGGGTATTGCCGTTGGTATTGACATGAACTGGAAGGGACAAGGTGTCACTAAGAAACTTCTTCAAGACACTGCCTATACTTTGGCCGAACATGCTTATGAAGACCAATGTACAACAGCTAATCCGAAAGAACCACTTATTTCAGAATTGAAAGAAATCATCGAAATTGCCTTTGATTATAAAGGATAAGCGATAGACTAAAGTAGCTCTATAAGGGCTACTTTTTTTGCTAGAAACCTTCTATATTAGAGTGTTTATCCAAATTAAAAATAAAGGACTTTCCCGAATAAGATAGAAAAACGCTTTAAGAATTGTTATAATAACCTTACAGCGAGATAAGGAGATTCCTATGACAAAAGAAGAAGGGCTTAGTTTGGGTGAAACAGCACATCCTCTCAAGCCTCATGAATTGAGGCCACCAATGGCTTCTACAGCAGGGAATAGAGCGACTAATAGGTTTAAAGAGTTTAATGCTGATAGGATGGTGAGTGTTCAATTCAATCCTAGTCAACAAGTAAAAGAATCAAAGGAGCCAGTAACCTCAAAGAATATTGTGGGGATGGTATCAGGTGTGATTGCAGCGATACTCACCATACTTTTGATTGTTTGTCTCGTGATGGGATACCGTTATCGAGCCGCAAGCATTGAGGGCGATTGGACAAGTCCAACCTTTAGTGAGAAAATGTTAGCCACTCTGAAAGATACTGCTAATACTAAGAATAAAGTTAGTAATGCTTTACCACAAGGTCAAGATCTTATCACCGATATCAATACAGCAATGAGTATTACTGACAATAAGGCTCACTTAAAAGTGAGCTTTGTTTACAATCGTAAAGGTCTTTATCAGGCTTACCAGAGTAGAGTTACTGAATTGAAAGGTCAGTACGGCGAGGAGTTCTCGGAGGTTTTTGATAGTTATTCATTGTCAGAAAAAGACTACTATAAACAGTTTGATGAGACAGTGAAGAAAGAACTTCCAAAGAGTTATACCTACGATGCCAAGACCGGTCGTGTTACAACAACTGCTTTCACGGGTGATATTAACCGTTGGGAGCAAACAATCACTGTGGATAAGGCTGGAGATTCAGATGCTTTTAAAAAAGGTGATGTATTAGATTATACGCCCAACAATGAAGGTTTTACTATCAAGGCACACAGTGAATTTGGTGACATTAGCTTTACAAAAAATAAATAAAAAAGGAAATTAAAGGGGAATATAAATGACAAGAGAAGAATGGTTGGACTATTTTGAGACGGTAAACGGACGTAAGCCGAGTGTTCAGGAAATGGCGGATGCTTTGAAAGCTGGAGAGTTTGTTAATGAAGCACCAGCTAAAGCTGAAGATACAGTTACTACTGAACCTGTTAAGGTTGAGGCAGAAATCGTCGAGACAAGCACTAGTCCTCTACCAACAGAAACGGCACCAGTAGTAACAGCAACTGCACCTTCTACGGTTCCTTTTCCAGAAGGACAAGCAGCTATGGCAAATTTGGCTCCTAAGAAACCAATGGATCCCAAAAAGAAAAAACGCATCCTAGTCTCAGTTTTGTCAGCGGTAGTCCTTGTCTTCTTATGTATCGGTGGCTTTATGACTTACCGTTATGTGACAGGTAATATTGATGGCAAATGGTACAGTAGTTCTCTAGGTAGAGAGTATAGCTCAAGCATGTCTGAAAGTTTGACAGACTTGGATAGTAAGGAGCTTGAAAAGTACTTTACAGATACTGCTGTAACCATGAAGGTAAAAGGTAGCAATGCGAAGGTTACTGCTAGCTATACTTTTGATAAGAAAACCTATATCAAGGACTATCGTGAGAGGGTTCAGAAGTCCTTCTCAGCCTTTGGAGATTTATTTAAAGCCTTCTATGGAGATTCTTTTGAAAACTATTATAGTGAGGAAACCATAGAAAAAGAACTTGATGAAGCTCTTGAAAAAGCTGCGAAAGATAATGGTCAAAAGTATGATTCGAAGACAGGCGAAACAACGACAACCCTTTTCAAAGGGAAGGTTAGCCGTTTGGGACATAAGATGACTGTTACTTCTGTCAACAAAGACGTTGATATTGATGGTCTCAATGTGAAAAAAGGCCAAGAGCTAAAAGTGACTAAAAAAGATAAGAAAGTAACGCTTAGTGGTGATGGCAAATCAAAAGATATTACTTTCTCAACTAAGAATGACACCAAAGATAAATTTTAAAATGACATCCGGAATCGCTATTCCGGATTTTTTCATGTCTTTGAGAGGAAAGAATAAGGTGATATCCGGATGATTTTCTCACAAGTCACAATACGTGTAGAAATATTCTGACAATTATGCTACAATAGAGCCACAGACTATCTAAAAAGAGGATTTACCATGACACTTGTATACCAATCAACACGTGACGAAAATAATAAAGTAACAGCTAGTCAGGCTATTCTTCAAGGTTTGGCAACAGATGGTGGTTTGTTCACACCGTTGTCAACGCCTGAGGTTACTTTGGACTTTGATCAATTGAAAGATGCTTCTTACCAAGAAGTTGCTAAATTGGTCTTGTCAGCTTTCTTGGATGATTTTACTGAAGAGGAATTGGATTACTGTATCACAAATGCTTATGATGACAAGTTTGATACAGCTGCCATTGCACCAGTAGTTAAACTTAAGAACCACTACAACCTTGAGCTTTTCCATGGTTCTACCATCGCTTTCAAAGACATGGCCCTTTCAATCTTGCCATACTTGCTAACAACATCAGCTAAAAAGCAAGGTGTTGATAATAAAATCGTTATCTTGACAGCGACATCAGGTGACACTGGTAAAGCTGCCATGGCTGGTTTTGCAGATGTTCCAGGAACTGAAATCATTGTCTTTTATCCAAAAGACGGTGTTTCAAAAATCCAAGAATTGCAAATGACCACTCAAACAGGAGCTAATACGCACGTTATTGCCATTGATGGTAACTTTGATGATGCCCAAACAGATGTGAAACGTATGTTTAATGATGTTGATTTGCGTGAGAAATTGTTGGCTCATCATACGCAATTCTCATCAGCTAACTCAATGAATGTTGGTCGTTTGGTACCACAAGTGGTTTACTATGTATATGCCTATGCACAGTTGGTTAAGGCAGGTCATATCCAAAACGGAGATAAGGTGAACTTCACAGTACCAACAGGAAACTTTGGTAATATCTTGGCGGCTTATTATGCACGTCAGATTGGTGTTCCAGTTGGCAAATTAATCTGTGCTTCTAATGAAAATAACGTCCTTACAGACTTCTTCGCAACGGGTACTTATGACAAGAAACGTGACTTCAAGGTAACAACAAGCCCTTCTATGGATATTTTGGTATCTTCTAACTTGGAACGTTTGATTTTCCACCTTCTTGGTAATGATGCTACTAAGACTAAAGAGCTTATGGATGCACTTGTGACTAAGGGTGAGTATACTTTGGCTGATGCAGATAAAGATATTCTTGATTTGTTTGCAGCAGGTTTTGCAACTGAGGATGAAACAGCTGCTGAAATCAAGCGTGTCTATGATGAAGACAAGTATATCGAAGATCCTCATACAGCAGTTGCCTCAGCTGTTTACGAAGCATATGTTCAAAAGACAGATGACCACACACCAACAGTTATCGCTTCAACAGCTAGCCCATACAAATTCCCACGTGTGGCTGTTTCAGCTGTCACTGGTAAAGATAGTGGGGATGATTTCAAAGCAGTAGAAGATTTGCACCAACTTTCAGGTGTAGCTATCCCAGCTGCTGTAGATGGACTTGAACATGCAGAAGTTCGCCATAAAACAGTTGTTGCGGCAGCTGATATGCAAAAAGCAGTTGAAAGCTATCTTGGTGTATAAGAATAAAAAAATAGGAGCTGAGAAATCAGCCCTATTTTTATCAATATAGAAAAGAATATTATGACAGAAACAAAGAAAATTCTAAACATAGCCTTGCCTGCTATGGCCGAAAACCTTCTACAAATGTTGATGGGGGTTGTCGATTCTTACCTAGTGGCTCAGGTGGGTATTGTCGCTATATCGGGGGTTTCCGTAGCCAATAATATCATTACGATTTACCAAGCTATCTTTATTGCTCTAGGAGCCTCAAGTGCCAGTGTCATTGCCAGGAGTTTAGGAAAAGGTGATGTTAAAGCGACTAACCGAGACACTTGGGATGCTATTATTATTACCCTTGCTCTTAGTCTCATCCTTGGTCTACTTTCCATTTTTGGTGGTGGGGCCATTCTTAATCTTTTAGGTACTGAGCAATCTGTGACTCAGGCTGGTAGTCTCTACCTTGCTCTTGTCGGTGGAGGAGTGGTCTTCTTAGCCTTGATGACTACTTTTGGTAACATCCTACGGGCCAAGGGACGACCTCGTATTTCCATGGTCATCAGTCTTTTGACCAATGTTCTAAATGCTATTTTATCTTCTTTAGCCATCTTTGTGGGACATTGGGGGATTATTGGGGTCGCAACGGCTACGGTTTTCTCTCGTCTGGTTGGGACAGTGATACTCTGGCAAGCGATGAAACTAGATGTGAAGCAGCTTGAAATTACCAAACCTTTTAATAGAGAGTTGTTGGGGATTGCACTGCCAGCAGCAGGTGAACGACTGATGATGCGTGCTGGAGATGTGGTCATCGTGGCTATTATTGTTACCTTTGGTACAGCCGTTGTCGGTGGTAACGCCATTGGTGAAAACCTCACTCAGTTTAACTATATGCCTGGTATGGGAGTCGCTACGGCTACGGTTATCTTGGTTGCCAATAGTCTGGGTCGAGGGGATAAGACGCAGATGAAGCGTATTATACGAGAGTCTTATTGGATTTCCACCTTCTTGATGGTTCTGGTTTCAGGGAGTATCTTGCTCTTTGGCCAAGGATTATCAGGTCTCTTTACAGATAATAAAGCAGCTATTGCGGCTAGTCAGGTAGTTATTCTTTATTCTTTCCTTGGGAATCCTGTGACTTCGGGGACTTTAGTTTACACAGCAGTTTGGCAAGGTCTGGGTAAGGCTAAGATGCCTTTCTATGCGACAACTATTGGGATGTGGATTATTCGAATTTTCTCAGGATACTTCCTTGGGGTGAGTCTGGGAATGGGTCTTGCTGGTGTCTGGATTGCAACCGTTGTTGATAATGTATGGCGTGCGATCTTCCTCTACGTGATGTACCGTCGTTATCTCGTAAAGAGAAAGTTTTAATGATAAATACTGAGGAGATACTCTTATTCAAAGGGTATCTTCTTCTTATTTTTTACAAGTAGGCTCGAATATGGTAAAATAAGCTGATAAAAACTTTTTGAGGTAGTAATTATGACTGTAAAAATCAATACAAAAGATGGTCAAATCGAATTGTCAGATGATGTCATCGCAACAGTAGTTGGCGGTTCAGCAACAGAAATTTTTGGCGTTGTCGGTATGGCAAGTAAGAGTGCTATCCGAGATAATTTTCAAGCACTTCTTGGAAAAGAAAACTACGCAAAAGGAGTTGTCGTGAAATCTACTGATGCAGGTATCACTGTGGATGTCTACACTGTTATGAGTTACGGTGTTAAGATTAGTGAGGTTTCAAAAAATATTCAAGAACGTGTGAAATTTAATCTTGAGAATCAACTCGGTATCAAGGCTGAAACGGTAAATGTTTACGTTCAAAATATTAAAGTCGTAGGAGAAAACTAGTGTCTAAAATTACAACAAGCTTGCTTCAGGAGATGGTCCAAGCGGCAGCAACACGTCTAGGTAAGCAAGCAGAATATGTGAATTCACTCAATGTCTTCCCAGTACCAGATGGAGATACTGGAACAAACATGGGAATGACTATGGATAACGGAGCCAAAGCTGTCGCAGATCAATCAGCTTCAACAGTTGGTGAAGTTGGTCAGATTTTGTCTAAAGGTCTTTTGATGGGTGCCCGTGGTAACTCAGGTGTTATCACGTCACAATTGTTCCGTGGATTTGGTCAAAGTATCAAGGATAAAACGGAACTTGACGGCCAAGATCTAGCTCATGCCTTCCAAGCAGGGGTTGAAGTTGCCTATAAAGCAGTTATGAAACCTGTCGAAGGAACAATCCTTACAGTATCACGTGGTGCAGCTTCAGCAGCGATTAAGAAAGCTGAATCTACAAATGATGCTGTTGAGGTTATGCGTGCAGCTCTTGACGGAGCTAAAGCTGCCTTGGCTAAGACACCAGAGATGCTTCCAGTTTTGAAAGAAGTTGGTGTGGTAGACTCAGGTGGTCAAGGTTTGGTCTTCATTTATGAAGGTTTCTTGTCAGCCCTCACAGGTGAGTATATCGCTTCAGAGGACTTCCAAGCGACACCAGCTACGATGACAGAGATGATCAATGCAGAACATCATAAGTCAGTTGCTGGTCATGTTGCAACAGAAGACATTACTTTTGGTTACTGTACGGAAATCATGATTGGTCTCAAACAAGGTCCGACTTATGTGAAAGACTTTGACTATGAAGAGTTCCAAAATTACTTGAGTAACCTTGGGGATTCTCTCCTTGTTGTTAACGACGATGAAATTGTTAAAGTTCACGTCCACACTGAGGATCCAGGTCTTGTCATGCAAGAAGGTCTTAAATATGGGGCTCTTGTCAAAGTTAAGGTTGACAACATGCGTAACCAACACGATGCACAAGTTCAAAAAGAAGAAGCTATCCAAGCTGCACCTTCTGCTCCTAAAGACTTTGCCCTTATTGCAGTTGTTGCTGGAGATGGACTTGCAGATATCTTCAAATCACAAGGTGTTGACTATGTGATTTCAGGTGGACAAACAATGAACCCCTCAACAGAAGATATTGTTAAGGCTATTGAGCAGGTCAATGCTAAGAATGTTATCATCTTGCCAAACAATAAAAACATCTTTATGGCAGCGCAATCAGCTGCTGAAGTAGTAGATGTCAATGCGGCTGTTGTTGAAACGCGTACAGTACCACAAGGCTTTACAAGCTTGCTTGCTTTTGATCCTAGCCAAAGTATCGAAGCTAATGTTGAAGCTATGACAGCTAGTCTTTCAGATGTAACAAGTGGTAGCGTGACCTTGGCGGTACGTGACACAACTATTGACGGACTTGAGATTCATGAAAATGATATCCTTGGTATGGTTGATGGTAAGATCCTTGTGTCTACACCAGATATGGACCAAGCCCTTCTTGACACCTTTGACAAGATGATTGACGAAGACAGTGAAATTGTTATGATTTACGTCGGCGAAGAAGGTAATCAAGAACAAGCTCAAGCACTTGCGGAAAAATTGGAAGAGGCTCACGAAGATATCGAAGTTGAAATCTTCCAAGGAGACCAACCAGTTTATCCATACCTCTTCAGTGTTGAATAATTTTGAATAATCATTTAGGAAGTCTTAGGGCTTCCTTTTTGTTTTGTCAGTTTTGATATAGCAGGGATATCTTTTCGGAATTACAAAAATATTCTGAAAATTCCTTGACATTACTTTCCAAAGTGGTAACATATGTTGTAAGAAATTTTATAGATTGAAGGTAACATCATGAGAAGTGATATGATCAAAGTTGGTGTTGATAAGGCACCAGCACGCGGACTTTTGTATGCGACTGGGCAAGTTAAATCTGCCAATGATATGCAAAAGCCCTTCATTGCTATTTGTAACTCTTATATTGATATTGTTCCAGGGCATGTTCACTTGCGTGAATTAGCAGATATTACCAAGGAAGCTATCCGTGAGGCTGGCGGTATTCCTTTTGAGTTTAATACCATTGGTGTGGACGATGGGATTGCCATGGGGCATATTGGGATGCGTTACAGTCTTCCATCTCGTGAATTGATTGCCGATTCTGCAGAAACAGTTATTAATGCTCACTGGTTTGACGGGGTTTTCTATATTCCTAACTGTGATAAGATTACGCCAGGGATGATTTTGGCAGCCATGCGTACTAATGTGCCAGCAGTATTTTGTTCTGGTGGACCTATGAAGGGTGGCGTTGACATGACTGGTCATCAAGCGACGCTATCAAGTTTGTTTGAAGCTGTAGGTACCTATCAGGCTGGAGATATGAGCAAGGAAGAGCTCGATTATTTGGAGAAAAATGCTTGTCCAACTTGTGGTTCATGTTCAGGGATGTTTACCGCTAACTCAATGAACTGTTTGATGGAAGTTTTGGGTCTTGCCCTTCCAGGTAACGGTACTATCCTAGCTGTTTCAGATGAACGTCGTGAATTGGTTCGTCAAGCAGCCACAAAATTGATGGATAACATCAAAAATAATGTTCGCCCACGTGATATTGTGACCAAAGAAGCTATCGATGATGCTTTTGCTCTTGATATGGCCATGGGTGGTTCAACCAATACTGTTCTCCATACCCTTGCTATTGCGCGTGAGGCTGGTATTGACTATGACCTTAAGGACATTAACGAAATTGCCAAGAAGACACCTTATCTCTCTAAAATTGCACCTTCAAGTGTTTACACTATGCATGATGTCCATGAAGCTGGTGGTGTTCCAGCCATTATCAATCAGTTGATTAAAAAAGGAGCCATTAAGGGTGATCGTATTACAGTTACTGGTAAAACCTTGAAAGAAAATGTAGCTGGTGCTGAAATCAAAAATGAAGAAATTATCCATCCAATCGAGCATCCTATTTCACCAGTTGGTGGTTTGTCTATCCTTTACGGAAATATTGCTCAGGATGGAGCTGTTATCAAGGTCGGTGGTGTAGATCCATCTGTTAAAACTTTCCGCGGTAAAGCTATTTGTTGTGATTCACAAGATCAAGCCCTTGAGTTGATTGACAATGGAACTGTCAAGAAGGGCCATGTCGTTGTCATTCGTTACGAAGGTCCTCAGGGTGGACCTGGTATGCCAGAGATGCTTGCGCCAACTTCTAAGATTGTCGGACGCGGTCTTGGTAAGGATGTGGCACTGATTACGGATGGTCGTTTCTCAGGAGCTACTCGTGGGATTGCTATTGGTCACGTTTCTCCAGAAGCAGCAGAAGGTGGTAATATCGCCCTAATCGAAGATGGCGATGAAATCGTGATTGACCTACCAAATCGTACCCTTGATTTGCTTGTCGATGATGCAACCCTTGAAGAACGTCGCAAACATTTGAAACCTTTCAAATCAAAAATTTCAAGTGGTTGGTTGCGTCGCTATACAGCCTTTGCTAAGTCAGCCAATGTTGGCGGAACTTTGATGAGTGACGAAGAATTCGAAGAACGTAAAGCAGAACGTCAAGCACAAGAAAAAAACTAAGAACATTCTTTCCGAAGAGTTTGTGATATTTTTCTCTGAAACCCTTGCAAATTTGGTTAAAAATGTTATCATAGTATACAAGGTTTTGAATTTTTAGACAATTCGAAAAAAACAACTACTAAAGGAGGTCCATGTGAAGAAAATTGAACTTGAAGAAGCACGCTCTGGTGCTGATTTGATTCTTGATACACTTCTTGAACTTGGGATTTCAACTATCTTTGGATATCCTGGCGGAGCGGTTCTTCCTTTGTATGATGCTATTTACAAAAATGACAAGATTAATCATATCTTATCTCGTCATGAGCAAGGAAGTCTGCACGAAGCTGAAGGTTATGCCAAATCAACTGGTAAACTCGGTGTTGCTCTTGTAACGAGTGGTCCTGGTGCCACTAATGCTATTACAGGGATTGCAGATGCTATGAGTGATAGCGTACCTCTCCTAGTCTTTACTGGTCAGGTAGCAACACCAGGTATTGGTAAGGATGCCTTCCAAGAGGCTGACATTGTCGGAATTACCATGCCGATTACAAAATACAATTATCAGATTCGCGATACAGCTGATATTCCTCGTATTATTAGGGAAGCGGTTCATATTGCAACAACTGGTCGTCCTGGTCCAGTTGTTATCGACCTCCCTAAAGATGTCGTAGCTAAGGAAACAGCCTTCATCAACGATCCTGAAATTAATCTTCCAAGTTACCAACCGACGCTAAGACCAAACGAAATGCAAATCAAGAAAATCTTGAAGCAGTTGGGTAAAGCTAAGAAGCCGGTTATTGTAGCTGGAGGTGGGGTGTCTTATTCTGAATCTGCTAAGGAGCTAGTTGCTTTTGCAGAACGCTACCAAATCCCAGTTGTTACAAGTCTTCTAGGTCAGGGAACAATTGCTACTAGTCATCCCCTCTTCTTGGGTATGGGTGGTATGCACGGTTCATATGCAGCTAATATTGCTATGACTGAAGCTGACTTTATGATTTCTATTGGTTGTCGTTTTGATGACCGTTTGACAGGGAATCCTAAAACATTTGCTAAGAATGCTAAGGTTGTCCATATTGATGTAGATCCAGCTGAGATTGGTAAAATTATTGCAGTGGACCTTCCAGTTGTTGGTGATGCCAAGCAAGCTCTTGAAATGCTCTTAGCAGAACCAGTGGTTAAGAATAACACTGAAAAATGGATTGAAAAAGTCACAAAAGATAAAGAGCGTGTACGTTCTTACGATAAGAAAGAACGTATGGTACAGCCTCAGGCAGTTATCGAGCGTATCGGTGAATTGACTAAGGGTGATGCAGTTGTTGTTACTGACGTTGGTCAACATCAAATGTGGACAGCTCAGTATTATCCATACCAAAATGAGCGTCAACTGGTGACATCAGGTGGTCTTGGAACCATGGGATTTGGTGTCCCAGCAGCAATTGGTGCTAAAATTGCTAATCCTGATAAAGAAGTTATCCTCTTTGTTGGTGATGGTGGTTTCCAAATGACGAACCAAGAATTGGCTATTTTAAACATTTACAAGGTGCCAATCAAGGTTGTTATGTTGAATAACCACTCACTTGGTATGGTGCGTCAATGGCAAGAGTCCTTCTACGAAGGGCGCACGTCAGAGTCTGTCTTTGACACTCTTCCTGATTTTCAACTGATGGCTCAAGCTTATGGCATTAAGTCTTATAAGTTTGATAATCCAGAAACGATTGATCAGGATTTGGAAGTTATCAAAGAGGATGTGCCGATGTTCATCGAGGTTGATATCTCTCGTAAAGAGCATGTCTTGCCAATCGTTCCGGCTGGTAAGAGTAATCACGAAATGTTGGGGGTGAAGTTCAATGCGTAGAATGTTAACAGCTAAACTTCAGAACCGTTCAGGTGTCCTTAACCGCTTCACAGGAGTTCTTTCACGACGTCAAGTTAATATTGAAAGCATTTCTGTTGGTGCTACCGAGGATCCTAATGTTTCACGTATTACGATTATTATTGATGTGAATTCTCAAAATGAAGTGGAACAAATCATCAAACAGCTTAATCGTCAGATTGATGTGATTCGTATCCGTGATATCACGGATCAGCCACACTTGGAACGTGAAGTTATCTTGGTTAAGGTATCAGCACCAACCTCTAAGCGTGCTGAAATCTTAGCGATTATCCAACCTTTCCGTGCTTCGGTGGTTGATGTAGCTCCAAGCTCTATCACTATCCAGATGACTGGTGATGCTGAAAAGAGTGAGGCGCTTCTACGAGTTATTCGTCCTTACGGTATCAAGAATATCGCTCGTACGGGTGCTACTGGATTTACCCGTGATTAAAAAATCCAACTTAAATTTGTTAACCCAGCCTTAAAAAGGCAATAAAATATTTTTTTAGAAAAGAGACATATTACTATGGCAGTTCAAATGGAATATGAAAAAGACGTAAAAGTAGCAGCACTTGACGGTAAAAAAATCGCCGTTATCGGTTACGGTTCACAAGGTCATGCACATGCACAAAACTTGCGTGATACAGGTCACGATGTGATCATCGGTGTTCGTCCAGGTAAATCATTTGATAAAGCTAAAGAAGATGGTTTTGATACTTACACAGTAGCAGAAGCAACTAAATTGGCTGATGTTATCATGATCTTGGCTCCAGACGAAATCCAACAAGAACTTTACGAAGCAGAAATTGCTCCAAACCTTGAAGCTGGTAATGCTGTTGGTTTTGCACACGGATTTAACATCCACTTTGAATTCATCAAAGTTCCTAAAGATGTTGATGTCTTCATGTGTGCTCCTAAAGGACCAGGTCACTTGGTACGTCGTACATTTGAAGAAGGATTTGGTGTTCCTGCACTTTATGCAGTATACCAAGATGCTACAGGTAACGCTAAAGACATCGCTATGGACTGGTGTAAAGGTGTTGGTGCAGCACGTGTTGGTCTTCTTGAAACAACATACAAAGAAGAAACTGAAGAAGATTTGTTCGGTGAACAAGCAGTTCTTTGTGGTGGTTTGACTGCCCTTATCGAAGCTGGTTTTGAAGTCTTGACTGAAGCTGGATATGCTCCAGAATTGGCTTACTTTGAAGTGCTTCACGAAATGAAATTGATCGTTGACTTGATCTACGAAGGTGGATTCAAGAAAATGCGTCAATCAATTTCAAACACTGCTGAATTCGGTGACTACGTATCAGGTCCACGTGTTATCACTGAACAAGTGAAAGAAAACATGAAAGCAGTTCTTGCTGACATCCAAAACGGTAAATTCGCTAACGACTTCGTTAACGACTACAAAGCTGGACGTCCAAAACTTACTGCTTACCGTGAAGAAGCTGCTAACCTTGAAATCGAAAAAGTTGGTGCTGAATTGCGTAAAGCAATGCCATTCGTTGGTCAAAACGACGATGACGCCTTCAAAATCTACAACTAATTGTCTGTAGAAGACTAAGCAAGTTGGGACACCCTGGCTTGCTTTTTTGATCAATACACAGCAACAGAGGTATGAAATGATAACAGCAAAAGATGTGGCCAAGGCCCATAAAATATTAAGTGGAGTCGTTGTCAATACGCCCCTTGAATACGACCACTATTTATCTGAAAAATATGGGGCAAAGATTTATTTGAAAAAAGAAAACGCCCAACGTGTTCGTTCGTTCAAGATTCGTGGAGCGTATTTTGCAATTTCTCAACTCTCAAAAGAAGAGCGTGAGCGTGGGGTAGTGTGTGCATCTGCGGGAAACCACGCGCAAGGAGTTGCTTATACTTGTAATGAAATGAAGATTCCAGCGACCATCTTCATGCCGATTACAACACCGCAACAAAAGATCGGCCAAGTCCGATTCTTTGGTGGGGACTATGTAACGATTAAGTTGGTCGGGGATACCTTTGATGCATCAGCAAAGGCGGCCCAAGAATTTACTCTTGCAGAAAAACGGACCTTTATTGACCCGTTTGAT
>OGEU01001126.1_pt1 | contig 23872 bp, 12 predicted proteins | sample 1570651 | NCBI WGS metagenome assembly OGEU01 (sample SAMEA2582129, study PRJEB24529) | metagenome | biome: Human gut stool | place: China | collected 2011 | reverse complement strand
ATTTTACCGATATCCGTCAGTTCAACCTGATGTTTAAGACATTCCAGGGTGTTACGGAAGATGCAAAGAGTACTGTATATCTTCGTCCGGAGACAGCACAGGGTATTTTCGTAAACTTCAAAAATGTAGCCCGTACATCACGCAAGAAGATTCCGTTTGGTATTGGTCAGATCGGTAAATCATTCCGTAATGAGATCACACCGGGTAACTTCATTTTCCGAATCCGTGAATTCGAGCAGATGGAACTTGAATTCTTCTGTGAACCGGATACAGATTTAGAGTGGTTTGACTACTGGAAGAACTATTGTATCAATTGGTTACAGTCACTTGGTATTAAGCCGGAAGATATGCGTGTCCGTGATCATGAAAAAGAAGAGCTTTCTTTCTATAGTAAAGCAACATCAGATATTGAATTCCTGTTCCCATTCGGATGGGGCGAACTTTGGGGAATCGCAGATCGTACAGACTATGATCTGACACAGCACCAGAACGTATCAAAAGCAGATCTGACATACTTTGATGATACAAAGAATGAAAAATACATTCCATATGTTATTGAACCATCACTTGGTGCAGACCGTGTTACACTTGCATTCCTTTGCCAGGCATATGATGAAGAAGAGATCGGAGAAGGAGATGTCAGAACCGTTATGCATTTCCATCCTGCGATCGCACCGGTTAAGATTGCGGTGCTTCCGTTATCAAAGAAGTTATCAGAACAGGCTACAGAGATTTATACAAACCTTTGCAAGAAATATAATTGTGAATTTGATGAGCGTGGTAATATCGGTAAGAGATACCGCCGTCAGGATGAGATCGGTACACCATACTGCATCACATACGACTTTGATTCCGTAGAAGATGGTGCTGTAACTGTCCGCGACCGTGACAGTATGGAGCAGGAGCGTATTAAGATTGAAGATCTTGACAAATACTTCGAAGACAAATTCACATTTTAAAGATTATAAGAGACATCATTTGAGGTTAAGGCGATAAATATCAGATATGCAGGTCTTTTGACACCTTTAACCATAAGGATAGAAAGAATGTATATAGGCAGAATTTACGCTTGTATGCATTCTTTTTTTATTATATATATATTCGGATAAGGCATGCTTACACAGAAGCATCTTTTGCTTTATGGACGATGATACGACAGCAGTAGTATAATCTGTTCACATATAAAATAAAGATGTTTTATCAAAAAGATAGGAGGATATGATTATGAAAAAAAAGAAGTGGAACCGTTTTCTTTCTGTTGTAGTAACAGCAGCGATGCTTGTTGCACCGTTGCAGGGATTTTCCTTTGTAGATGATCTGTTTACAACAGCAGGTGTGACAACAAAAGCATCTGCCCAGGATATAGCGCAGACAGATACATCACAGACAATAGGAGTCTATCCGTATTTTGCTAATGAACCGGCAGATTGCGATGCCTCAGCGAAACTTGGTTCAGAACAGAATCCATTAGAGATTGCAAATGCAGTTCAGTTATACAATTTGTATTATGTGGGAAAGAACGCAGTCACCAATGAAAACAATGTGGCTGACAGTGACAGCGGAAGCAGTTATATGGATTGTTATTTTAAAGTAACGGGAAATATTGATCTGTCAGAGTTAAAAGAATTTGGTATTACAGAATGGAGTGGCATCGGTGCAGGAACGTATAATGGTTTTTGCGGAAAATTTGACGGTGGAAGCGAACAGGGATATATCATTTCTAATATGGCGATCGACACGGAAACAAGTTTGGTAGATACAGGTCTGTTTAGCAAAATAGGAACAGGCGGTGAGATTAAAAATGTCAGCCTGAAAAACCCAAAGATTACAGGTAAGTTGAGTGTATGGAGTGAAGGCTGTGGTTTTCTTGCCGGAAAAGTAACGTCTTACGGAACAGATGAAACTGCTTTGATTGAAAATTGTCATATTTTGGATGGAAGCTTGCAAGTATCATCTGACTTATTTAAACCGGACACAACAGATTGCTTTTATAATGTGCAAGGCAGTACGGTCAGAGATTATGAAGTTGTATCGGGTGCTTTTGGCGGAATTGTTGGAGAAGCAGGAGGAAATGTAACAATCCGCAATTGTACGAATGAAAGTGGCAATATCAATTGTGAAGGACTTAAAGATGTCGGCGGTATTGTCGGTGTGATGTTTGATGGAGGTGAGATCACATCTTGCACAAATAATGCACTTGTTAGCGGAACGATCAATGTTGGCGGAATAGCAGGCCTGACAGATGGTGTGACAATCAGGGAATGTAAGAATACATCAGCTGTCAGTGGGCTGGAATGGTCAGAGAAAATCTGGGATAAGATTGAGACAGCACATAAAGAAGGAACCACCTGGTTTAGCGGTACGTCTGCTTATGATGCATATGCACCGGCTACCTGTATCGGCGGCATTGCCGGAAAGAGTACAGACGGTATTATAGCATCAGAGAATGAAGGGGATGTTACGGGAATAGAAATCTGTGGCGGTATTGCCGGCGGAACGATAGGCAATGTCTCTTATTGTATGAATTATGGAGACGTTTCTTATAGTGGGAACGCAGATCATAGCTATAAAAATATGTCGGCAACGGTAGCTGCATCGGATGTGATCCCGTTAAAGTCAAACGGTGTGTCATTTGGTGGAATCGTTGGATCATTTGGTTTTTTTGAATACCAGAGTGGAATAGAAGCATTACAGGTGAGCTATAGTGGTAATGCCGGAAAAGTAACTGCACTTGGCAGCACAGCGGGTATTGTCGGTAATCGTAATTATGATATATCGGGTGATCAGGAATACGATAGTAGTGTAGAAGCAGTGACTCCGGTAACAGACTGTTATAATGCAGCGGAAATTACAAGTGATTCAGAAATTTTAGGGGGAAATTCGCAACTGATCGGTGCAGATCAGACAGTAGAACGCTCATATTATTTGACAGACGATGTGGAGGATAATACAGAGGGACGCACGAAAGCACAATATAAGAGCGGTCAGGTGGCATGGGAATTGTCTCACCAACAGGGCGAAAATATATCATGGGTACAAAAAATCGGTAAGCAGGATTATCCGGATGCGGTACGAAGCGGAAACAACAGCCTGACAGACACGGTATGCCGTATTCGCTTTATTCCGTATTTACAAGAATCAGATGAGGAGTACAGTAAAGATCCGGTTTATGCAAATTTACATAGTACGTTAGAAATGCCAAAGCAATCAACGGAAACAGAAATCTACACATATTATTCCGGTGTACAAAAGGAGGATGGTACATGGGAGGCTGGTGCTCCGGTCACATCTGTTACAATAGAAGAAGATTGCGTTATTTTAGTAAAAAAAGAAAAAAATGCTGTTACAGATAATCCGACAGCAGAACCGGTGCGGACCCCGGAATCTACTCCTGTCAAAACAGCAGAACCGGTATCGCCACATCCGACAGTTACCACAACACCGACGACAGCACCGGCACAGACACCGGACGTTTCTAATGTTAATAATACTACAGACAATACACAGAACAATTCGCAGAATGCGAATACAACACTTACAAAAGGTGCTACGATCAAACAAAACAATATGAATTTTACAGTCAACGATCAGAATAGTGTAACATTCAAAGGAATGAATACTAAGAAAGCAAATGTTACGATTCCTGACACGATCATATCGCAGGGAAAGAAACTGAAAGTTACAATGATCGCGGAAGGTGCATTTGAGAAGAATACTTCAATCAAAAATGTTACATTAGGTAAAAATGTAAAACAGATCGGAAAGAAAGCTTTCAGAAACTGTAAAAAGCTTAAGAAAGTCAACTATCCGTCAAATTTACAGCAGCTTGGAGCACAAAGCTTTGAAAATTGTACCGGTTTACAGCAGGTATCTCTTCCTGATTCTGTAAAGACAATCGGAAAGAAAGCCTTTAAGAACTGTAAGAAACTCAAAAAGTTTACAGTCGGAAAGAAGAAAAAGGCTGCGAAAAAAGCAGGAGGAATGCTTGTACCGTCTGATACATTGACAACTACATCTGTAGAAAAAATGGCTGATGTGCAAGAGACATTAGAAGCTGCAAAAACAGGAAATCTCATCATAACAGAGGAAGAAGTTTCTTCCTATGCAGCATTGAATATGAAGATTGCGATCGGTAATAATGCATTGGAAAACTGCTCTAACTTAAAATCCGTTATCGTAAACTGTGCAGTCAGTGTGATCGGTAACTCGGCATTTAAGAACTGTACCAAACTTTCAGCAATTATCGTACGTTCTTTGATCTTAAAATCAGTTGGCAAGAAGGCACTGACCGGAGTAAGTAAGTGTAAGATTTCAGTGCCGACAAAGAAATTCAAACCATACCGCAAGCTTTTTAAGAATAAAGGACAGGGTAAAAAAGTCTTTGTTGCGGCAACGTAATAAAAGCTGAAAAATATTTTTCAAAAAAAGACTGTAAAGAACATGTCTGTGCCGGCTTTTTGATATAATTTAACAGATCGCTGTTATTGTAAAGCAGAAAGAAAAGTTTTGAAAGTGCAATGCTACGAATAAAAATATAAAAGTGCACAAAAATCCATTGTTTTCAATGGATTTTTGTGCTATTATGCATAAATACGATATGGAATAGGAGGAGTAATGTATGAAAAAAAACAGCACAAAGAAATTCTTTGCAACATTGTTATCGGCAGCTATGATCCTGACTTCAACAGGCGTGTCAATGATCGATGGCGCAAAAGCCGATGCAGCAGGAAAAGCAGTCTTAAAACAGGCTAAGAAAACGGTAAGCATCCGGCAGGGGAAGAAAACAACGCTCAAGATTAAAAAGAAGAACATTAAAAAAGTAAGGAAGATCATATGGACTTCTAAGAACAAAAAGATTGCAACCGTCAGCAAAAAAGGTGTAGTCAAAGCAATCAAAGCAGGAAAGACTACAATTACGGCAAAAGTAAATTACAAAGCAAAAGGTGCAAAGAGGTTTACAAACAAGAAGTTAAAATTTACTGTAAAAGTTACAGCAAAGAAAGCCGCAGCGACAAAAGAACCTGCAGTAAGTAAAACACCTGCAGCTACAGCAAGCCCGGCACCCGCAGCAACGGCAGTACCAAGTCAGACACCGGCACAGCCAACTTCAAAGAATGGCATTGCCATGTATGATTCCGGTAAGATGGATGCAAATCTTACAGCAACAGAGTTGATGAAGAAGATGGGACAGGGCTGGAATCTTGGAAATACATTAGAAGCCTGTGGAAGTGCAAAAGAGACACAGGGTTTTACACCGGAAGATTTTGAAACATTCTGGCAGAAAGTACCTACTACACAGACAACGATGGATGGAATCCACAGCTATGGTATCAATTCAGTGCGTATTCCGACAGCCTGGTCAAACATGATGTCAGATGATGGAAAATACACGATCAATGATGCATATTTTAATCGTGTAGAAACCGTTATGAACTATGCCTTCAAAAATGACATGTATGTCATTCTTAACATCCACTACGATAGTGACTGGTGGGGACAGTTCGGTGACAAAGATGAGGCAGTCAGACAGCAGGCCTGGGATCGATTTGAAGCATTCTGGACACAGATTGCAAACCGTTATGCAGAATATTCGGAACATCTTGTATTTGAATCTGCAAACGAGGAACTTGGTGATCGTTTAAATGATGACTGGAAGAAGCAGCAGACGGGCAGCCTTGGAACCGGTGTCCTGACAGAAGATGAATGTTATGAAGTGACAAACAAGATCAATCAGAAATTTGTTGACATTGTACGTGCTACAGGCGGAAACAATGTTAAGAGACAGCTTTTGATCGCAGGATACAACACAGATATTGATAAGACAATAGACAGCCGCTTTAAGATGCCTGCAGACATTGACGGAAATGGTAAAGACAAGTTAAGTGTGTCTGTTCATTATTACTCGCCAAGTACATATTGTATCGCAGAGGACCCTAAGAACAGTTGGGGTTATGATGCAGACTGGGGAACGGATGAGCAGGTAGCTGCATTACATGCAGACTTTGACAAAATGTCAGTCTTTACAAAAGAAGGATATGGCGTGATCATTGGTGAATACGGTGTATGCAGTTCATCGAAATATGGTATTCCGAACTTCTTCAAAGAAGTAGCAACTTATGGAAAACAGCTTGGATTTACTCCTGTACTCTGGGATACCGGTGTTTGGTACAACAGAAAGAGCGGATTATTCAAGTTCAAAGATGTTGCTAAAATATACAATGATGTGACAGGTGCAAATGGTGAGATCAAAGATAACATGAAGGAGACAGGTCCTGTCAGTGCAAAAGTTATTGAAGATGAATCGACATTGACAAAAGTTGCTTCATGGGAAGGTATATGGACAAGAACAGATGGTAAAAAAGGTGCATTTGAGACAACAGCTACAGAAGGTGACATTACAGTAGAGACGAACTCTGCATATTGGCAGATGTTCTTGACATATGACTGGTCAAAACTTACCAATCCGGCGATCCGGTTTACTTTCGGCACTGATAAAACGAGTCAGAAGGCAGATACATTACAGATTGGTTATACGACAAAAGTAGATGGTGGAGCTGATCTTACAAACTTTTCCGGTGTGATCGGTAAATGTATCGCTTTGTATCCAAGTGATCTGGAAGAAAACCCATATTTAGAGATCAGTACAACGACTCCGTTAGCCTCTATTACAAAAGTAGAAATCTTTGATGCAAAGTAAGTTAAGAGAATAGGAATCTGAAAACGTATTAAAAGATAAAATATGCCCGCACTTTTATTACGGACAACAAGAAATGGAAACACAGCAAAGGTGTTTTATTAAAAAGAAATCATTTGTTGTTTTAGGATCTTTATACAAGGAAAAATAAAAAAAAGAACGAAGAAGCATGAATTTGTTGAAAATGTATGAAACGGATTCATGCTTTTTTGTTCTATATCAGAATAGATTGTCAAATTGCACAGAAAAAGCCGAAAAAGAGTGATTGAATTGTTGACTTTTGATGGAAAGAACGCTATACTATAGCTTAGGCATGGGAAAAAGGTGCTCATGCTTCTCTTTTATAGAGAATGAACAATTATAATACACAAGGAGGCAAAACATGAGAAAAAATTTAACTAAGGCAATTTCAACTACTCTTGCGGCAGCTATGGTAGTAACTGCCGGTGGATTTGCCGGAGTGGCAAACACAAACGGAAGTACGGCAAAGGCTGCAGATCCAACCGCTTCTGCAACAGCAACAGCAACACCAGCTGCAACACCGGCAACATCGTATATGGCTTATGCAGCATTTAGCATGGCAGGTCCATGGATCTATCGTTCAGAATGGACAAACGATAAGTCAGGATTGACAGTAAAGGAATTTTACGATTCAGAGAAATCAAAATGGGGTAGAGCAGCATTTGATTACACTAAGAATTATCTTGCAAATAACCTGACTAAAGCACAAGAGGCACTGAATCTTCGTGGTCAGGCAAGAGGTGATGCACGTGTTCATTCAGAAGCTACGATTAAGGATGCTGCTATGACAACCAATGGTGAGTGGACAGCAGAAATAACAAACTTAGATACAACACAGTATAAAGTTGTAGGCGATTCATACTATGATGTGCTTCATATTTCTACGGATATTCCATTGACCATGAAAAACGTAAAATGTACAAATGTAAAAGTTTCTGTCGATGACAAGCAGATTTTAGAATTGAAAGAAGCTTTCCCAAATACACAGGCGTCAGATGCGCAGGGTAGTGGTAATAAGGGATATTATGACTTTATGATCATTGATAACTACGCAGACAGTCATGGTGTAGAAGGCAAAGCTCTTCGCCCGATTGATAAGACCACAGGTAAGTTAAATACTGAAATCAACGCTATGCCTGCAAAGAGCTTGAAGATTACATTTACAATCAGTGGTGTAGACTTTGTAACTGCTAAAAAGGAGGTTGTAGTTGACAACGGTCCTACTGTTGGTTCTACTTTTGTGGATAATGGTGTGAAGTATGTTGTTACAAAGAGAACAAAGACAAATAACAGTAAAGGTACAGTCGCTGTAGCAGGGCTTGCTACAAAGAAAGCAGACTTTACGACTGCTGCAACTGCAAAGACAACAGAAGGAACAACTGTTTTGAATTATGATGTAACAGGTATCGCTGATAATGCATTTGCAAAGGATACAACGATCAAGACTGTTACACTTGGTGATACAATTAAAACAGTCGGTGAAGCAGCATTTAAAGGTTGTACAAAACTTACAAAAGTTACATACAATAAGAACATCACAAAGATTGCTGATGATACATTTAACGGATGCAAGAGCATAAAGAGCTTTAAGCTTTCAAGCGGCATTAAGAGTATTGGCGAAGCAGCATTTAAGAATTGTACGGCATTAAAGAGCTTCAAACTTACTAAGAATGTAAAATCTGTTGGAGCATCTGCATTCAGCGGTTGCAAGAAACTTTCTAAGTTCACATACAACAGCACAGTAAAGAGCGTAGCTGGTTCTACATTTAAGGATTGTACTTCACTTAAGTCAATCAAGCTCGGTAAGAAAGTTAAGAAGATTGGTGGATCTGCATTCGCAGGCTGCAAGAAACTTAGCAAGATTACAGTAAGCCAGAAAGTAAAAGTTTCTAAGAAAGCATTCAAGGGCTGCAAGAAGACAATTAAAGTTTCTGGTAAGAAAGCATATGTAAAATATACTAAGAAGCAGATCAAGAAAGCCGGATACAAGAAAGTAAAATAATTTCTATCTGTTAAGATGTGATATATGTCATATGAAAGTTGTAAAATGCTATAGATAGAATATATGAGCTTATAACAAGATGCTTTCAAAAATTTGTATGAGATTATATGAGTGAAAACACAGACTCTGCTGGCTGAAATTTGTCGGCAGAGTTTGTCGTTTAAGAATGAAACAGAAAGAATGAGGATAAAATATGAGAAAATGGAGTAAAGCGATTGCTTTTATGATGACAGCGGCTTTGGCGGTTGGGTCGCTTAGTGTCGGACCGGTCGTACAAAAAGCTGATGCAGCAGACCGAATCGGAACCTATATGAGTTGGGATGATGATCAGACTACAAACGATATAAAGATTCCGGTAAATCCACAGACGTTCCGTGATCTGTCAAGTACAGAGATTGTTGAAGAGATGGGAATTGGCTGGAACTTAGGAAATACATTTGATTCCCATTCAAACCAGATTCCGGGTGAAACAGCGTGGGGAGCACCGGTTACTACAAAGAAGATGATTAAAGCAGTGCATGATTTAGGTTTTAACACTATTCGTGTGCCGGTTACCTGGGGAACAATGGTTAAGGATGATGGCTCGATTGATGCAGCATGGATCAGTCGCGTAGAGGATGTGATCAATTATTGCATCGATGAAGATATGTATGTGATTTTGAATGCACATCATGATGGTGCAGATAATGTTGGCACAGACAAAGAGGGCAAATCAGTTCATGGATGGCTTGATATTGGCGGAACAGATGAAGAGTTTGCTGCTGTAGAAGCAAAGTATCAGAAGATGTGGTCAAGCATTGCAAACTATTTTAAGAATTATGATGAGCACCTGATCTTTGAGTCTATGAATGAGGTATATTCCGGATCGGGAGATAAAAATCTGCAGCAGGACATGGAACGCATTAACAAATTAAACAAGACATTTGGTGCGGCTGTGCGTAGCACAGGATCAAATAATGCCCAGAGATGGCTTTTATTGGCATCACGCAATACTAATGTTAAGTCATTGTATAAAAATGCTGACAAATTTGAAATCCCGAATGATGGCACGGATCGTTATATGGTATCTGTTCATGATTATGATGATTTTAAGATCGGTGGTTATACGGATTCGATGAATGAAAGCAAGTCAGATTCATATGCAAATCAATTTAAAAAATTAAAAGCTGCATTTGTAGATAAGGGGATTCCTGTGGTTGTCGGAGAGTGGGGATTCCGTGGAGGAGCTGACAGAACATATAAGTTTGAAGGCGTTAGCTATATGCTGAAAAAATACGGTTTGGTAGGATGTATATGGGATAATCATGGAACTCAGGGAACTACGGATAATTATGAAATATTCGACAGAGAACAATGTGCACCGTATGATAAAAACTATACAGATGGTGTCATGAGAGGGTTCTATACGGATAGCGATGATTCGCAGTTGAACGAAAAAACGACGGTAAGTGCAATGACATCTTTAGATCTTGATAAAGATAGTGTGTCTATAGCAGTAGGATCCGTGGAGAAGGTTACAGCAACAACTGCTCCTGCAGACAACAATGATGTTGTTCTTTGGAAATCAGATAACAGTCGTGTTGCTTCTGTATCAAATGGTAGAATTCATGCAAGAAGAATCGGTACAGCAACGATCACAGCATATGCACAGAGTGGTTCGGTAGAAAAGAAAATTACCGTTACGGTTACAAAGAAAACATTAGAAAAAGAAACAACAGATATTCAGACAGATTATGATGCATTTAAATTTGAAAAATTTGATTATGAAATAAATGATCAGGGACTTTTGGTGTCTCCTGTTGCTTATCTGAATGCATCAGCAGTGCCGGCAAGCAATGGTGCCGTTACATTTGAATCATCAGATGAAAATGTTGTTTCTGTATCATCCACAGGCAAACTTCTTGGTTATGGCTATGGTAAAGCAATAATCACCTTGACGGCAGCAGATGGATTTACAAAAGAGATCCCTGTATCGATCATTGATCCGAATGCAACACCGGAACCAAGTGCAACATCGACAACAACACCAATTGTTCAGCCAAGTGTTCAGCCGGGTGGCATTCCAAGCAGCCAGCCAACAGCCGGTACAAGTGCAGACCCAACAGTAAACCTTAAAGATGAGGTAAAGAAGACAACTAAGAATGCATGCGTTAAAGTGAAGGCAAAGAAGGCTAAGGTTACTGTAAAGAAGGGTAAGAAAAATACCTTAAAGTTTACGGTTATTGCAAAGAACAAAAAAGCAAAGACAACAGATAAGATGAAAGTTACCGTAAAGAATAAGAAAATTGTATCTGTGACAAAGAAAACATTGAAAAAAGGCAGTGCAAGTGTTACGATAAAAGCAAAGAAAAAAGGAAGCACAAAAGTTACGGTTAAAGTAGGCAAAAAATCAGCCAAAGTAACTGTAAAAGTAAAATAGGGTTACAGTGCGTTGCTATGGCATAAAGTCATAGCAATGCGGTTGTACATAAATATCGGCAGCAAATATGCCGGGTAGAGAAAGAAAGGAGAAAATAATGAGAAAACATTTTAAATGTATTTCAAGTATCGCATTATCACTTGCTTTAGTGACAACGTCGGTATTTGCGGGCGCAAATTTAGGCACAAAAAATGTTGCTAAAGCGTCATCATTATCTACTATGACATCAGCAGATGTCGAGACACCGGATAATCCACAGAGATTTACGGATTTAAACAGCGACCAGATGATCGAAGCAATGGGTACAGGCTGGAACCTTGGTAACACATTTGATGGTCATACAGGTATGATGCCATCAGAGACATCATGGCAGACTGTAGCTACAACAAAGAAACTGATCAAGGAGGTACATGATAAGGGATTTAACACAATCCGTATTCCATGTACATGGGGAAAGAAGATTACCGAAAAAGACGGCAAATATGTGATCAATGAAACATGGTTAAGCCGTATTCAGGATGTTGTTGATTATGCTGTAGAGCAGAACATGTATGTGATCATCAATATTCATCATGATGGTGCAAACTCAGATGGATGGCTTAAATTAAAGTCGACCGGTGATGAGTTACAAAAAGTATTTGATGAGTATGAGTCAGTATGGACAACTCTTGCAACAAGATTTAAGAATTACAATGAACATCTGATCTTTGAAGCATTAAATGAGCCTCAGAGCGGAAGCTGGGATAGCAGCGAAGCTAATAAAGCATTTGGTGAAAATCTTAACAAAGCAAATCAGATTTTCGTCGACACAGTTCGTAAGAGCGGTGGAAACAATGCGAACAGATGGTTAATGGTAACACCATGGGGAACAAATATCGGTAAATTACTCTCATCTAATCCCGGTTTTGTTATGCCGACAGATACAAGAAGTGAAAGCCGTTTAATGATTTCCGTACATAACTATGCACCTACAAATAAGTGTCTGGACGGATCTCCGAGAGAAGAGAACAATATTACATTATCGGATGTTACAAACAGTTATAAATCGTCATTTGAATCATTGAATGAAAAATTCATTTCTAAGGGCATTCCTGTAGTTCTTGGCGAATATGGTGCTGTAGATAAAGATAATAATGGTAATCGTGCTCTTTATACAGAAGCGTTGAACTACCTTGCAAAACAGAACAAAGTAGTTCCTGTATACTGGGATGATGGTGGAATTGATAACAATGCCTTTGCACTCTTTGACAGAACAGAATGTGCACGACGTACAGGATATGAAGAGATTTCGAAAGCATTGACGCGTGGTTTCTTTACAACAACTGATTATAAGAGTATTCCTGATCGCACAACAGCAGAAACTCCTGCAATTACAAAGATCACAAGCTTTGATCTGAGTGATTCGGAAGTATCTATGGAATGCAATACAACAAAGACGATCACAACAAAGAATGTTACACCTGAGGCAAATGATGATGTAATCCTTTGGAAGTCAGATGATGCATTAGTTGCATCTGTATACAATGGCGTGATCACAGCACGTGGAATCGGTACGACAACGATTACAGCGTATTCGCAGGAAGACGAAAGCGTTTTAAAGACTGTGAAAGTAACCGTAACAAAAGAATCCGCAGCAGATGGCAAGCAGCCTACATTAATGTACAAGAGTTCTGATGAATCCGTAGCTACGGTATCTACTACAGGTAAAGTGGTTGGCATCAGTCTTGGTACAGCAGTGATCACAGTAACAGCAAGCACAGGTGAAGAAAAAGAAATCCCTGTTAAGATTGCAGAAGCAAAATGGGATGCGACAAAGCTGAGAGCAAAATTATATGTATACTATCAGGATTCTAAGTTCTATGAAAATGTGGGATCTACAGATGAAGTGACGATCACAGGTGATGGTACTTACAATTTGAAATTTGACTGTGATACTGATCTTCCTGCATCAGCAGCAGAAGCCGGTTTATCTACATTAAGAGACTTTGGAGCAATTTATATTAAAGATGCAGACGTAGATGATGGACTGATCAATAAATCAGTGATCAAAAAAGGTAAGATCCACTACAACAGTATCAAAGTAAATGGTAAGGAACTTACTATTACAGATCCTAACAATTCAAAGAGTCTGATTAAGTCTAATAGAGTATTAGATACAGGTAATCCTTTGAATGCATGGGATGGTTGCGTTGTTGATACAACAGATGGTCTTGTATCAGTAGATACAAAGAATTATCGTATCAACTTCCCTGGTATTGAGGATCCAAAGACAATTGAAGTAAACTTCACGTTGTCAGATCTGATTAATTATGATAAGAATCCGTTTGGTACTCCGTTAGAGTCAACCGGAGAAGACACGGTTGTATTACCAACTGTTACAAAGAAGTGTGAGGCAATTAAGACAAGCGTAGAAGCTGTAGAGATTGATCAGGAAGGACATTGTTTCCTGAATGGATACTATCAGAAAGCATCAACACAGACAACAGTAGCACCTTCAACACAGCCGACAGTGGCACCTTCACAGACGCCGGCTGCTTCGGTACAGCCTTCACAGAAACCGGCTGCTTCAGTACAGCCTTCGCAGAAACCGGTTGTAAAGAAGACTGCAAAGAATGCTTGCACAAAGGTGAAAGCGAAAAAGACTAAAGTTACTGTAAAGAAAGGTAAGAAAGCTACACTTAAGTTCACAGTAACAGCTAAGAATAAGAAAGCTAAGACAACAGATAAGATGAAAGTTACTGTAAAGAATAAGAAGATTGTCACAGTATCTAAGAAGAAACTTTCTAAGGGTTCTGCTACAGTTACCGTAAAAGGTAAAAAGAAAGGCAGTACAAAAGTAACAGTTAAGATTGGCAAGAAGTCAGCAAAAGTTACAGTTAAAGTAAAATAATCGGATTATTGCCAATTAATAAGATGATTTTTAGAAAAGGGCATTGCAAATTATTGCGATGCTCTTTTTGGTATCTTTAATAGGATAGAAAAATATTCGCATAGCAGCGGTATGTCTCCGGGAAGAGTTTTTGCAATTCCAGGAGTGCAAAGCCGGTGTTCTGCTTTTTTTCGATAGCCGGTGTTCCTGGAAAAGAAGCAACTATTGTATTCTTACTTCGGCACAATGTTGAAAAAATTAGTAGATTTGCATGGGAAAAAAGAAAAAGGCAGAGAAAATCATCGAAAAAACAAATGAAATCCTAAACGAAATATAAAAAGAAAAAGTTACAGTGTAAAAATTGCACAAAAAATACATGTGTTAATTGTGCAATGTGTCTGTTCCATGAAAACGTAAAATTTGCTATACTAATGTACAAGGATATGATAGCAACGAGGGAAGCGGACGTCCTGAATTGTATCATCATAATCTAAAATACCCCGAAGTGGGACAAATAATAAGGAGGAAAGATTTGTTATGAGATTAACAAAAGGAATGAAAAAGGCACTTTCTATGTTTCTTACAGGTGCTTTAGTAGTTACAGGTGCTTCTATCCCTGCTACACAGACAAAAGCTGCCTCAGCAGATACTTTATACTGGGAAGGCGAAATCTTTGCACATGGTACAGCAACTGATTCGGATTGGGGTGCCAAGGCAACAGATACCAACATGGTTAAAGGTCAAGGTCGTGTTGTAGATTATAGCACATGGGCTGGCGGTACTGCTGGCCAGTGGTGTGGTGCTAACATCTCAGGTCAGTTTGATCTTACAGGCTTTGAAAAGCCAACATTCAAGATAACCTACAACAATGAATCTGATAAAGAGATTTCTAAGGGTATTGAAGTATGGTTCTCAGGTGAAGAAAATGCTCCAAAGACATATGCTACTGCAGCAACAGGTACAGCTTTAACAGTAGAGTATGATGTTCCTGTAACAGAAGATATCGATATGCAGACTTTGGGTGTAGCTCCAAAAGCTAAGTCAAAAGTTACAATCACAAAGATTGAAATCTATGATGCAGCTTATACTGGTGGTGGAGAAGCACCGGCAGGTAAAAGCTTCCATGCTACATTACAGTATCTTGATCCATCATGGGCTACACAGGAAGATACTGTGGAAGTAACAAAAGATGGTGACTATACTCTGACTACTTGGGCTGGCGAAAATGCTGAGTCTACAATCAACATGGGTTGGATTGAAACAGATCTGAAAAATGGTGATGTAAGTGAAGACTTCAAGATGACTATTAAGTCTATCCAGTTAGGTACTAAGTTATATACATTCTCTAAAGCAGATGAAAGATACCTTGGTTTCAAGGATCAGACAGCTGTAACAGAAGATGGTGAGATGGGTACATACAGACTTAACATCAAGAATGATTACAATGCACTCTTTGATTTTGCTGATCATCAGACAAAGGTTAAAGGTACAAAAGCTAACATGTTCTTAGGTAAAGATCTTATTACAGATGAAGAATATGATGCTGGTATGAACGCTGTAAACAAAGGTGATGTTGTTCAGGTTAAATTTACAGTAGAAGGTTTTGAATCAGAAAAAGCTGCTAAGACATATACTCAGATTGTCGATAAGGATGCAGAAGTTGAAGATACAGTGAACGCTGGCGAGTATGGTAATGTAGAATATACTGTTTCAACAGTTGAAAACATTGCTAATCCTGATGCATCAGTAGCACCTTCACAGACACCGGCTACATCAGTAGCACCTTCACAGACACCAGCTGCTTCAGTACAGCCTTCACAGAAACCGGTTGTAAAGAAGGATACAAAGAAGACTACAAAGAATGCTTGTACAAAGGTGAAAGCGAAAAAGGCTAAAGTTACTGTAAAGAAGGGTAAGAAAGCTACACTTAAGTTCACAGTAACAGCTAAGAACAAGAAAGCTAAGACAACAGATAAGATGAAAGTTTCTGTAAAGAACAAGAAGATTGTCACAGTATCTAAGAAGAAACTTTCTAAGGGTTCTGCTACAGTTACCGTAAAAGGTAAGAAGAAAGGTAGCACAAAAGTAACTGTTAAGATTGGTAAGAAGTCCGCTAAAGTAACTGTTAAGGTTAAATAATTAAATTACTGGTCTTATAAGATAATTTTTGGATGAGGACATTGCAGCTTGCTGCAATGTCCTTTTCTTTGTGCTTTTGTAGATGGTCAAAATGTGGTTCTTTGTTTCTGCTTTTGCGGCTCTTTGTCAACGGTTGAGGGAACTGAAATTATAATCGGAGAAATATCATAAAAAGATGTTTCTCCGATTTTTTGATGTCTAGAGAATACTATTTTTGTTAAAATGTTTTTTTACATTGGACAATATTTACAAAAAAATGTAGGAAAATGCCAATAAATATACCACAAAAAAGATATAAAGTATTGTAAAATAGTAAAAATACACAAAAACACGTTGCAAGTATTTGAAAAAATGTTATAATATAAACAATATTGCATACAAAATGTATGCAATTATTACAAACGGAAGGAGGCTGTAGTGTAAAAAAATCGGCAGTTATTAAGACTGTCCAACAAAAAAATGGAGGAACGAGTATGAGATTAAAGAAATTAATTTCGTGTGTATTGTCAGCAGCTATGTTACTTACGATGACATCAATGCCTGTAAAAGCTGCGGATACAGCAGATACAGAAGCTGCTCATCAGTTAGAGTCACCGACATACATTGCGAACATAACAGGACCGGAGTTGGTCAAAGCAGGAATGGACGAGACAAAACTGCAGGCATTGATCGACAATGGCGGCGGAAAAGTAACGGCATATGTACATATGGGAAAAGCAGATGCTTACTCATGGATGACAGCGAGAAGCGGATCTGTCAATGCATTTAGCGCAGGTCATCTGACAAGTGATACCTATATCGGTTCTGAATCCGGTGTTACGGTTGATGAAGCGAATAAGCAGGGCGTAGGTGCATCGAACAAATATCTGCGTGCGGCAAAATGTACAAAACAAAGTAGCGGCAATTATATTCAGATCAATCAGGATGAAGAGCCAATTGGATCTGCTGCAACAGGAAACTATGAATTCCCGGCTTGCGGTATTACAACTTCTAAGATTCAGAAGGTAGTAAACTTTTCACTTTCTATTGCAATCAATACAACCAACACAGAAGCAACTCCTCTTGGATTTATCTTTAGTGATGGTACAAGCGTAACATTGAATATAGATGGTACGATCGCGAGCGTAAATGACTTTAAGAAACCTGTTTGTGAAAGTGCTGCATTAGAGTCCGGTGCTGCCTCACCTGCACGTACACCGATGATTCAGATGACTGCAGCAGATGCACGTAAAAACTTAAAGAAATCAATTGATTATCTGAAGGCAATGGACACAAGCAGATATCAGGATTCTTCTGTCAGCGATCTGCAAAAAGCACTTACTACTGCCCAGGCTGCATATGATGTGACAGATAGCAAGAATTCTGTATATATCGCAGCAAGAAATGCACTGGAAAAGGTACATTGTAATATGCTTTTTAAGGATAGTACAGAAGCTGCTAATCCAAAAGAGTTCCGTGTACTTTCAAAAGATGAAGTTATTGACGAGATGGGTGTCGGTACAAATCTTGGTAATACATTAGATGGCCATTCGGGATTTACACCAAGTGAGACTGCATGGCAGGGACAGGTTACAACTAAGAAATATATGAAGGCACTTCATGATGCCGGATATAATACGGTTCGTATTCCGGTCACCTGGGGTAACATGATCAATGATGACGGTTCGATCAAAGAAGTCTGGATGAGCCGTGTTCAGGAAATCGTAGATTACTGTATTTCGCAGGATATGTATGTGATCTTAAATGTTCATCATGATGATGTAGCAAAAGATGGCGGATGGCTTGATGTTGGATCTGATGATATCGATGCTATCGAGTACAAATACGAATTAGTATGGAAGACCATTGCAAATCGCTTTAAAGATTATGACGAGCATCTGATCTTTGAGTCAATGAACGAAGTATCTTGTATGGATTATGATGAAAGCATGAAGAATTCAGCAGATGCTACAAACTTTGACAGACCGATCATTATGAACTTTAACCAGTTATTTGTGAACGCAGTTCGTTCTACAGGATCAAATAACACAAAACGTTGGCTGACAGCTGTAGATCATTATGCATCTACCGGTACAGCAAGTGACTTCAAAATGCCAACAGATTACTATAACAAGGATAACCCAAGATTAATGTTTGCTGCACATAGATATTCTAAGTCTACAAACGTATCTTGGACTTATGCGGAAGCTACAGAAATGGTTTCACAGTTAAAGAGTATGTACAAGAAGTTTGGTTCGGATTATCCAATGTATCTTGGTGAATACGGTACGAGAAACCAGAAATTAAGTGGTTCTAAGACGGGATACAATGATGTAGAAAGAGCATGGTATTCTGAAATCATCAACAGAGCATGTCAGGTAAATGGCATTGTTCCTTGTGTGTGGGATCAGGGATATGGTAAAGATGATGATCCTTTGACTAAGACAGGTATCTTCTCATTCTGGAATCGTGATGAGGCAAAGCCAATCTATAAGACAATTACAGATGGTATGGCAAGAGGTACTTTGTTAAAGGCAACTACAAAGAATAAATCAGGTGATTATTCTGATATTGAGAAAGATCCTACGATTACAGAGATTACAGATCTTACACCAAGTAAGACAGAAGTTTCTCTTACTATGGGTGAAAGAGAGACAGTAACAGCAACAGCAGCACCGGATTCTACAAATGATGTCGTTGTATGGAGTACAGATGATGACAGTATTGCTACTGTATACAAAGGTGCAATTCATGCTAAGAATGTTGGTACAACAACAGTTCATGTATCATCATTAAGTGGATCTAAGACAGCAGATATTACAGTAAAGGTTTCAAGACCGGCTAAGAGTGAGACATCTGCTACAGAGATTAAGACAGATAAGGATTCTTACACGGTTAAGATAGGACAAAGCGAAAGCATTGCTACAACAGTAGCTCCTGCAAATACAACAGATACACTTTCTTTCAAATCATCTGATGAAAGTGTTGCTACTGTAAGCGAATATGGTGTGATCACAGCAGTTGCAGTCGGTAAGACATATATTACCATTACTGCTGCAAGTGGCCTTACAAAGACGGTTCCTGTAGAAGTAAAAGAATTAGTAGATCCAACGAAAGCAAATATGGCTATCAATGTTTACTATAATAGTGCGGGAACAGATGGAAATTACAATACGATCGAGTATGGTGCTCCTGTAGAAGTAAGCGGTAACGGACAGTATACAGCTACATTTGATCTGTCTAAGGATCTTACAGCAGCAGGCAAGAAAGCCGGCATCACAACGATCAATAGTGTAACAGCTATTTATTTACAGGATTATGATGTTACAGTCGGAAATCTTGCCAGATCTAACATTAAGAAAGGTAAGATCAAATGGGATAAGATCACTGTAAATGATACAGAGATGACAATCACAAAGAATGGTAGTGATTCTACCGGAAAATCTATGATGAATGGTACAAAGATTGATACAGGTACACCGATCAATGGATGGGATGGATCAGATATTGATGGTATTACTGTAGATTCTAAGACACATGCAGCAAGTTTTTCGACAATCAAAGATCCTACAAAGATTACAATTACATTTACTTTAGCAAATGTAGTCTTTAGAACAATTAATTCTGCCAAGGTAGATGCTACAGATATCACAAGTAAAGAAGACGAGGCATTCAAGATGAATGCTGTTGGAGATCAGAAAGATCTTGCGGTCAATGTAGCACCGGCAGATGCAACTTCTAAAGTTACATTTGTATCAAGTGATGAGTCCGTGGTAAGTGTAGATAATACTGCAATAGCTCCTACAGATGGTATTGCTACAGCTAAGCTTACAGCAGTAAGTGCAGGAAAAGCAACGGTAACAGCGTATACAAGTAATGGATTAAGTAAGAAGTTTACTGTTTACGTTGCAAAGGACATTGAGCAGGAACCAACAGTAACACCTTCTACTAAACCAACAGTTTCGCCAAGTGCAGCACCAAGTGCAGCACCTTCTACAGCACCAAGTAATCAGCCTAACCAGACGGGTACCACACCAACTATTCGTCCTACACAGACGCCTGTTGTAAATCCTACAGCAAAGCCTGTTGTAGCGAAGAAGAATGTATGCAAAAAGGTAAAAGCTAAGAAAACAAAAGTTACTGTAAAGAAAGGTAAGAAAGCAACTCTCAATTTTGCTGTAACAGCCGCAAAGAAAAATGCTAAGACAACAGATAAGATGAAAGTTTCTGTAAAGAACAAGAAGATTGTTTCTGTTACAAAGAAGAGGCTTGCTAAGAAAAAAGCTACTGTTACGATCAAGGCAAAGAAGAAGGGCAGCACAAAAGTAACTGTTAAAATTGGTAAGAAATCAGCCAAAGTTACTGTAAAAGTAAAATAAGATAAACTGTGACTGGAAATGTCGTATTTGAAAAAATTACGATTAGAAAAGTCATACTTAGAAACAATATGATCGGAAAAGCGGTGCTTAAAAAGCTTCGGTTTTATCATTGGGTTACCGTATGATCTGATCAGAACAAAAAACACCGACAGGAATGTAACCTGCCGGTGTTTTTGTTTTCTGCAAATGTTTTATAGAATTAATGTCATGTTTTGTTTTCAGTAAATGTTTTATAAACTTAATGTCATGTAATGTTTTCTGCAAATGTTTTATAGAATTAATGTCATGTTTTGTTTTCAGTCAATGTTTTATAAACTAAATATAATGCTTTGTTTTTTGCAAATGTCTTACAGAGTTAATATCATGCTTTGCATAAAATATATGTTATATACATCTGGTTTATTGCTTTTTTGTATAGGTTTGATTTTTAGGATTATATATCCAACTGCTTTTACGTTACTGTTTTTTCTTGATTGTTTTCTTTTCTTTAACGGTACATATAAGCGTCTTTTTTCGATTACCGGCCTTGATCTGTATTTTTGTTTTGCCAATTTGTTTGCTATGGATAGAAAAAGTAATCTTTTTAGCACTAACTTTACAATTCTTGATCGTTGCAACAGATCGCTTCGAAGAAGTGACGTGAATCAGATCGGTTGTTTTTTTCTTATGGTTTTCATTTTTTATTGGAATGGATATTCTTTTGTTTTTTCTCTTTTTTAATGTCAATTGTTTTTTAGAATAAGAAATTTTTTTTACTTTATTTTCTACTATTACGAGCAAAGTTTTCTTATGAGAACCAAGCGTTAATGTAATGGTAGCAGAGCTTCCTTTGGCAGCTGAAGTAGGGATTGTGATTTTTAATTTCTGCCGCTGTAAGGAGGCAATAGCAGTTTTCTTGTTAGAAGAGCGGACATTAGGAGTAGCAGAAGCATTATATGTTAAGTAATATGTGTTGCCGGGTTTGGCAAGAAGCTTACTTTTTGTCAAAGATAAAATATCGGCTATTTTGATCTCATTAGGATTTGGTGTCTCGAAATCAGTTGGTTCCGGTGTGCTGATCGCACTGTTTGTTGCAGGAATTGCATTTATAAAATCCGGTGTGGCGGTACTGTTTGCTGCATTAGATGTAGTTGGTGTAATGGATGTATTTGCAGCTGTAAAAGCTTTTGCTGCAATTGATACATTTACAACAGAAGCAGACATTGCTTTTGAAGTATTTGAGATACTTCCTGTACATAATAAAGATATAGTAAGTATACCGGCTGCAACCGGGTAATGTATAAAGTTCTTTTTCATAATGTTTGTAGCCATCCTGCTATTAGAAAAAGCAAGATGGTAACTCCTTCCTATATAATTAATTCAAAATTCAAAAATTTGTATTGTTAAAAATCTGATATCAAATGTTGTACTACCTTTTCAAAATCGAAAAAAAGATCAATATATTTATTTACAATGGTATTACAATGTTCTTTTACAATTTCGCAGTCATAATCATGGGTTAGTTCATTTCTAACTTTAAGCATTTTCATCCATGCATCATCGGAAATCAGATCTGCTTTGTAAGCTTCTCTTAAAACTTCTCTTGGAGAGCCTGCCACAAAGCCGGTAATCTGATAATATTGTATTAAAATGTCTTTCATTACTTTCCATGCCAGATCAAAGGTTATGCTGAATTTTGCACCCGTTCCACTAAGTACAAAAGAATCAGAAAGATCTCGCTGCTTCGCTTCAGCTAAGGCATTAAGAGAATTACAAAAAGATTGATAACGTTTCTTAAATTTTTCGTCCATATTGTTTGATATCCTCCAATAATAATTGATTTTTACAATGATCGATATCGAGCAGATCGACACTGTAAAGTGTAGGCAGATTTTCTACTTTTTCTACAAGAGTGTCAAAATCTTTTACACCGGATATTGCGATGTCAATATCGCTTCGCTCTCTTGCACATCCTTTGGCTCTTGAGCCGTATAAGATTATTTCCGTTGCACCAAATTGTTTGCTTAATTTGGCAACTTCTGCGATTACTTCTTCAACTTTCAAATGATCACCTTCTTCTATCATCAATCTTTTAATCCATATCCTATCCTATACTACCATTACATTGAAAAAATAGCAAAAAAATGTTAAAAGTGTGTCAAAAATCCTCATAATGTAGAAAAGTTATGTTATAATGAAACATGCAAAAGAAAAGGGAGCGACTGCGAAGCAGGCATTTCCTTTTCATGCATGTTTCAACGAGCAAATGTTTCTGCGAAGCAGAAAGGGGAGCTCAGAAAGAGCGGATTTGCGAGTCTAAAGTAGAATTCAAGAGATAATCTTTCGAAAGGAAAGGGGACTTTTTATGAGAAAAAATCTTATGAAAATATTTTGTACAGTCGTTGTATCGTCGTTTGTCGTAACAGGTGCTTTTGGAAGCAGCTCATGGAATATGAAGAAGGCATTGGCTGAGGATTCTTCGGACGCAGATGATACTGATGCAGAAGAAGAGGACGACGATGAGGATGATGAAGAGGATGTCGAAGTAGATATTTCAAAGTGTAAAGTGACTTTTGATGAAGATACACATCCTTATACCGGTAAAGCAGTTAAACCGGAGTTTACGGTTTCTTATGTGGATGAAGATGGAGATGATGTAGACCTTGAGGAGGGTGAGGATTATTCTGTCACATATTCTAATAACCGTAAGGTTTCTAAAAATGCAAAGATTAAGATCAAAGGAATAACGGATAATTGCACAGGAACGCTGGTTAAGACATTTACCATTTCAAAAGCAAAACAGAAGATTACAGCCAAAAACGTATCGGTATCATTAAGCAAAAAGAGTGTTAATCTTAAAGCGAAATGTTCTACGGGAACATTAAAGTATAAAAGCAGTAATACCGGTGTGGCAGTAGTAGACAGCAATGGAAAACTGAATTTGAAAAAGAAAGGTAAAACAATTATTACGATCAAAGCTAAAGCAAGCAGAAACTATAAAGTAGCAAAGAAGAAAATTACGGTTACAGTAAAATAATCCTGCTTAAAAAATAAAACAAAGAGGACAACGTGTTAATAAACATTGTCCTCTTTATTTTATGAAATAGGTAACTGTTTATATAGTAGTGGTGCATATAGCAAAGCACTGGCTTTTGCATTTTTTATGGAAATAGTTACCTATAAATTATTTCGATTCGATTGGTTCATAGCCATCCGGAATTGTGATGTTTAAAGCTTTTGCATTTTCTGCATTATACATTTTTGTAAGCTTTTTAGCAAACTGTACTTCCATGTCGCCGGCTTTCTTTTTGTTCTTTAAAATATCGTAAGCCATTTCACCGGTCTGACAGCCAAGGTTATAGTAATCAATAGAAAGCGTTGCAACACCGGC
>OGEU01001121.1_pt1 | contig 23926 bp, 17 predicted proteins | sample 1570651 | NCBI WGS metagenome assembly OGEU01 (sample SAMEA2582129, study PRJEB24529) | metagenome | biome: Human gut stool | place: China | collected 2011 | reverse complement strand
TTCGTAAGGACATTTGACATAATTTATATGGCGAAGTAACCACATGAGTAAAACTACGTTGCGTTAGCAACGGTTTTACGAATAGGTTCTGAATAGTTATCGTCATTATTTAAATTTTTATCTATCATCAGATATGGAACAGCAGATCACCATACTGTGGGAACGGCCAAGCACTTTCGGCAGTATCTACTTCGAGTGCATCACAGTCGCTTCTTAATGCTTCCATAGCAGGAAGGATCTGATCCTTATAGAAGGTTGCCTGAGCAAGGCCATCGGAAAGCTTTCCGCCTTCTTCAAGGAGAGCAGCCAGTTTATTTGCTTTGTCATAAGCAGAATCTTCCAGTACAGAAAGCTTTTCAAGCAGATCTTTTTCCATCCTGCAGGATAAACCTTCGGTAACCGACAGCTTCTTCTTTACAGTGGAAGCGAGGTTTCCGATATAGGAATTTACAGCAGGCAGAATCTGTTTCTTTGCCATGTCAACCATAGTAAGACCTTCAATGTTGATAACCTTGCTGTAGGTTTCCAGTAAGATTTCATATCTGGATTCCATTTCCTTTTCGGTAAAGATTTTATGCTTGGTGAAGAGTTCTACATTCTTCGGTGCAAGGAAGGTAGGAAGGGCATCTACGGTAGTCTTTAAGTTCAGAAGACCTCTCTTTTTGGCCTCTGCTTTCCACTCATCCGAATATCCGTCACCGTTAAAGATAATTCTCTTATGCTCCTTAATGGTCTTTTTAATGAGTTCGTTGAGCTTTTCGGTGAAGTCCTCCGCACCCTCGAGCTCATCCGCAAACTGCTTTAATTCCTCTGCAACAATGGTATTGAGAATGATGTTCGGTCCGGAGATCGACTGGGAAGAACCAAGGCTCCGGAACTCGAACTTGTTACCGGTAAAGGCAAACGGTGAAGTACGGTTACGGTCTGTCGTATCCTTCGGGAAGGAAGGAAGTACATGAACACCGATTTCCATCTTTTCAATACCGCTTCCGTTATATGGCTTACCGCTTTCGATGGCTTCCAGGATAGCTTCCAGATCATCTCCAAGGAACATGGAAATGATAGCCGGAGGTGCTTCGTTAGCGCCCAGACGATGATCATTTTCAGCAGATGCAACGGAAACTCTCATCAGATCCTGATATTCATCCACCGCTTTGATGACTGCGGATAAGAATAAGAGGAACTGTGCATTTTCATAAGGAGATTTACCGGGCTCTAACAGGTTGACACCGGTGTCGGTTGTCAAAGACCAGTTGTTATGCTTACCACTTCCGTTCACACCCTTGAACGGCTTTTCATGAAGCAGACAGACCAGATTATGTCTCTTTGCTACATTCTTCATGATTTCCATGGTGATCTGGTTGTGGTCGGTTGCAATATTGGTAGTAGAGAAGATCGGTGCCAGCTCATGCTGTGCAGGCGATACTTCGTTATGTTCGGTTTTCGCTAAAATACCCAGCTTCCATAATTCTTCGTTTAATTCCTTCATGAAAGCGGAAATTCTTGGCTTGATCGCTCCAAAGTAGTGACCCTCCATTTCCTGACCCTTCGGTGCCATCGCACCAAATAAGGTACGTCCGCAGTAAACAAGGTCTTTTCTCTGCTCGTATAAGTCCTTATCTACAAGGAAGTATTCCTGCTCGGGACCAACCGTTGTGATGACACGCTTTGCATCGGTGTTACCGAAGAGACGTAATACACGGACAGCCTGTTCGCCAAGGGCTTCCATGGAGCGGAGAAGAGGTGTCTTCTTATCCAGTGCTTCACCGCCGTAGGAGCAGAATGCGGTAGGAATACAAAGCACTCCGTCCTTTACGAAAGCGTAAGAGGTAGGATCCCATGCGGTATAGCCTCTTGCTTCAAAGGTGGCACGTAAGCCGCCGGAAGGAAAGCTGGATGCATCCGGTTCGCCCTTGATCAGCTCTTTACCGGAGAACTCCATGATGATGCGTCCGTCATTCTGTGGAGAAATGAAGCTGTCATGCTTTTCAGCGGTGATCCCGGTCATCGGCTGGAACCAGTGTGTATAATGGGTAGCTCCTTTTTCGATTGCCCAGTCCTTCATGGCAATGGCAACCACATTGGCTACAGTAATATCTAAATCTTTGCCATCCTCGATGGTCTTTTTTAAGGATTTGTAAATGTCTTTAGGAAGTTTATCTCTCATTATGGCATCGTTGAATACCATACTTCCGAAAATTTCTGGTACATTACTTCTCATAAATGGCCTCCTTTAAAATTGTTGTGATAGCTCAAAACCAATTCTGTTTTGAGGGTGGCCGCAAAAGATGCGCGTCTTGTGCAGCGCTTTAAGGAAAACAATTTCCACATAAAAAAAGACGCCACAAGGATAAACCTCATAGCGCCTTTGCTTATGATAGTTCGGATTTTAGACCTAAAATTTCCGGTTGTCAATAGGTTTTTTAAAAAAATCAGAAAAAATTTTCCGATAAACGGCATACGGAAAAACGCATTAATTAGGAAGTAATGCAGAATTGAGAAAAATGTCAAATTTCTATTGACATCACTGTAGAAACCGTTTAAAATGGCGCTTAGATAAAAATTGCATTATTGTATACAGGAAAAGACAAAGGAGTCTGTTGAGGGATAAGTGCCCTCTACAGGCTCCTCATTTTGCTTTACAGGAATTTCCTGTAAAGCAAAATGAGGAATGTGGATGCGATTATTTGTGTAGAACACTTAGTGAAAGCAAATCGTAAGATGAAGCTTGAACTTGGTGCGAACCGGTCCGGAACACTTAATGAATGCAAGCGAAAGCGAAGCATGAATTTAGTGAGAGGGACAAAAATAGGGTTAGGTTTATTTTATAAGGGTGAAATGAAAGGAGAACAATTATGTTTGACACGAAGAAAGATCTTCCACAGCCTGCTTTGTACCGGTCTTCATTTGAACATGATAACTGCGGTATCGGTGCAATTGTAGATATGAAAGGAAGAAAAACGCATAAGACCGTATCCGATGCGTTGAGCATCGTAGAAAACCTGGAGCACCGTGCCGGTAAGGACGCAGAGGGAAAGACCGGTGACGGAGTAGGAATCCTGCTGCAGATCAGCCACAAGTTCTTTGTAAAGGCCTGCAAGGAAGCCGGAATTGTACTTCCGAAGGAACGGGAGTACGGTGTGGGAATGTTCTTCTTCCCACAGGATGAATTAAAAAGAAACCAAAGCAAAAAGATGTTTGAAATCATCGTGGAAAAAGAAGGACTCGAATTCCTGGGCTGGCGTGTGGTTCCGACCGTACCGGAGGTACTCGGACAAAGAGCGATTGACTGTATGCCATATATTATGCAGGGATTTGTGAAGAAACCGGCAGAGACAGAAAAGGGCATTGATTTTGACCGGAAGCTGTATATCATAAGAAGAATTTTTGAACAAAGTACAGAGAATACCTATGTAGTAACGCTTTCCTCACGAACGATTGCCTATAAAGGAATGTTCCTGGTAAAACAGCTTCGTACCTTTTATCCGGATCTGCAGAGCGAGGATTACTGTTCTGCAATCGCACTGGTACATTCCCGATTCTCTACCAACACGAATCCGAGCTGGGAAAGGGCTCATCCGAACCGGTTCATCGTGCACAATGGTGAGATCAATACCATCCGCGGTAATGCGGACAAGATGCTCGCAAGAGAAGAAACGATGGAATCCGAATATTTAAAGGGAGAATTATATAAGGTACTTCCTGTGATTAATTCTTCCGGTTCCGATTCCGCAATGCTTGATAATACACTGGAATTTCTGGTGATGAGCGGTATGCCGTTGCCGCTGGCCGTAATGATTACCATTCCGGAGCCATGGGTGAATAACCGTACCATGTCCCAGAAAAAGAAAGATTTCTATAATTATTATGCAACGATGATGGAGCCGTGGGATGGTCCGGCGTCCATTCTGTTCAGCGATGGAGATATTATGGGAGCGGTGCTTGACCGTAACGGACTTCGTCCTTCCCGTTATTATATTACCGATGATCATCAGCTCATTCTTTCCTCTGAGGTTGGTGTGCTGCCGGTTGCTCCGGAGCATATCTTAAGAAAGGATCGTCTCCGTCCCGGTAAGATGCTGCTAGTCGATACCGTAAAGGGTGAGATGATTGATGATGATGCCTTAAAGGAGCAGTATGCATCCAGACAGCCTTACGGAGAATGGCTTGACAGCAATCTTATCCAGCTTAAGGATTTAAAGATTCCTAACAAGAAAGTTCCTGTTCATACTAAGGAAGAAAGAGCAAGACTCCAGAAAGCATTTGGTTATACATACGAGGATTTCAAGACATCAATACTTCCTATGGCTCTTAACGGAACAGAGCAGACAGGTGCTATGGGTATTGATACTCCACTTGCGGTACTTTCTAACAAGCATCAGCCACTGTTTAATTATTTCAAACAGTTATTTGCACAGGTAACAAACCCACCAATTGATTCCATTCGTGAGAAAGTGGTTACATCCACTACCGTATATATCGGAGAAGATGGTAACCTGCTGGAAGAAAAGGCGATTAACTGTCAGGTATTAAAGGTAGATAACCCGATTCTTACCAACACAGATTTGATGAAAATTAAAAATATGAAAGTAGAAGGATTCAAGGTTGTGGTTCTTCCTACTACATATTATAAGAATACAAGCCTGGAAAAAGCATTGGATCATCTGTTTGTAGAAGCAGACCGTGCATACCGTGACGGTGCAAATATCCTGATTCTTTCCGACCGTGGCATTGATGAGAACCATGTGGCAATCCCATCCCTTCTGGCAGTATCCGGTTTGCAGCAGCATCTGGTAAAGACCAAGAAGAGAACTGCAGTTGCCATGATTCTGGAATCCGGTGAACCAAGAGAAGTACATCATTTTGCAACATTGCTTGGTTATGGTGCTTGTGCAATCAACCCATATCTGGCACAGGATACCGTAAAACAGTTAGTAGACGAACATATGTTAGACAAGGATTACTATGCAGCAATCCATGATTACAATCAGGCAATTATCAGTGGTATCGTAAAAATTGCTTCCAAAATGGGTATTTCAACCATTCAGTCTTATCAGGGTTCTAAGATTTTTGAGGCAATTGGTATTGACTCCGCAGTAATTGATAAATATTTCACAAATACCGTAAGCCGTATCGGTGGAATTACACTGGAAGACATTGCAAAAGATGTAGATACTCTGCATTCTGCAGCCTATGATCCATTGGGATTAGAGACAGACCTTACTTTAGACAGCAAGGGACGTCACAAGATGAGAAGCGGAGCGGATGTTCACCTTTATAATCCGGCAACCATCCACCTTTTACAGGAATCAACCAAACGTGGAGATTACAACCTTTTCAAACAGTACACAGACCTTGTAAACAGCGAAGAGCGTGATGCTAATATTCGTGGACTGATGGATTTCAATTTCCCGAAAAAAGGTGTTCCGATTGAAGAAGTAGAAAGCGTAGATTCTATTGTAACAAGATTTAAAACAGGTGCGATGTCCTATGGTTCTATTTCCAAGGAAGCCCATGAAACACTGGCAATTGCCATGAACCATTTACATGGTAAATCCAATACCGGTGAGGGTGGAGAAGATCCGGACCGTATTGCAAGTAAACATACAAGCTTAGACAGATGTTCTGCAATCAAGCAGGTAGCGTCCGGCCGGTTTGGTGTAACCAGCCGTTACTTAGTCAGTGCAGAAGAGATTCAGATTAAGATGGCACAGGGCGCAAAACCTGGTGAAGGTGGACACCTTCCGGGCAAGAAAGTATATCCTTGGATTGCAAAGACAAGACTTTCCACACCGGGTGTATCCTTGATTTCACCGCCACCTCATCATGATATCTACTCCATCGAGGATTTGGAGCAGTTGATTTACGATTTGAAGAATGCCAACCGTGATGCAAGAATTTCCGTAAAACTGGTATCAGAAGCAGGTGTTGGTACAGTCGCAGCCGGTGTTGCCAAGGCAGGAGCACAGGTTGTACTGATCTCCGGTTATGACGGTGGTACCGGTGCAGCACCAAGCAGTTCTATCCATAACGCAGGACTTCCTTGGGAGCTTGGTCTTGCCGAGACACACCAGACACTGATTATGAACGGACTTCGTAATAAGGTAAGAATCGAGACAGACGGTAAACTGATGAGCGGCCGTGATGTAGCAATTGCTGCATTACTTGGAGCAGAAGAGTACGGATTTGCAACAGCACCGCTGGTAACCATGGGATGCGTGATGATGCGTGTATGTAATCTGGATACCTGCCCTGCCGGAATCGCAACACAGAATCCAGAGCTTCGGAAACGTTTCGCGGGAAAACCGGAATATGTAGAAAACTTCATGCGGTTTATTGCAGAAGAATTAAGAGAAATCATGGCGAAGTTAGGCTGCCGTACCATTGATGAAATGGTAGGAAGAAGTGACCTTCTCCGGGTAAGAGAGGATTTGACAGACCGGGAAAAAGAAATCGACCTTTCCAAGATTTTGAATAACCCGTTTGCAGGACCAAAGGAGAAAGTTACATTTGATCCAAAACATGTATACGATTTCGAACTGGAGAAGACCAAGGACGAAACTGTACTGTTAAAACAGCTTTCTTCTGCACTGGATAAGAAACAGAAGAGAAGCATTGATGTAGAAGTAAGCAATACAGACCGTTCTTTTGGTACCATCTTTGGTTCCGAGATTACAAAGAAATATGACGATACTTTAGAGGAAGATACCTTTATCGTAAAATGTACCGGTGCCGGCGGACAGAGCTTTGGCGCATTCATTCCAAAGGGACTTACCTTAGAGCTGGTAGGAGATTCCAACGATTACTTCGGAAAAGGACTTTCTGGTGGAAAACTGGTTGTCTACGCTCCGGCAGGTGTGAAATATAAGAAGGATGAAAATATTATCATCGGTAACGTAGCACTTTACGGTGCAACCAGTGGTAAAGCATTTATCAGTGGTGTGGCAGGAGAACGTTTCTGCGTACGAAATTCCGGAGCTTCTGCAGTAGTAGAAGGTGTCGGTGACCATGGATGTGAATACATGACCGGTGGCCGTGTGGTTATCCTTGGTAAGACTGGTAAAAACTTTGCAGCCGGAATGAGTGGTGGTATCGCTTATGTATTAGATGAGGACAACGACCTTTATACCAGAATCAATAAGGAAATGGTATTCTCAGAAGAAGTCGGAAACAAATATGATGTTATGGAATTAAAAGATATGATTAAAGAACACGTAGCTTTGACCAATTCTGAAAAGGGAAAAGAAATCTTAGATAACTTCAGTGAGTATCTGCCGAAGTTCAAGAAAGTAATTCCATACGATTATAACCGTATGTTAATGGCAATTGTTCAGATGGAAGAAAAAGGATTGTCTTCCGAACAGGCACAGATTGAAGCATTTTATGCGAATACAAGAAATTAAGGAGGGGACGCAAAATGGGAAAACCAACAGGATTTATGGAATATGACAGAGAGAATGCAGCAGCGGTTGCACCAAAGGAGCGTATCAAGAACTTTAACGAGTTCCATACCCCTCTCTCAAAAGAGAAACAAAGAGTACAGGCAGCACGTTGTATGAACTGCGGCGTGCCGTTCTGCCAGGCTGGTATGAATATCATGGGAATGACCAGCGGATGTCCGCTGCATAATCTGGTACCGGAGTGGAATGACCTTTTGTATACCAACAACTGGGAGCAGGCATATAACCGTCTGACCAAGACCAACAACTTCCCGGAATTTACCTCAAGAGTATGTCCGGCACTTTGTGAAGCAGCCTGTACCTGTGGACACTGGGAAGACCCGGTAACCTGTAAGGCAAATGAGCATGGAATCATTGAAAATGCCTATGAAAAAGGATATGCTGCAGCAAAACCTCCAAGAGTCCGTACCGGAAAGAAGGTTGCAATCATCGGTTCCGGTCCTGCCGGACTTGCAGCAGCAGACCAGTTGAATAAAAGAGGACATTCCGTTACCGTATTTGAAAGAGATGATCGTGTCGGTGGACTTTTGATGTATGGGATCCCGAATATGAAGCTGGAAAAATGGGTTATTGACCGTAAGATTAATATAATGAAAGAAGAGGGTGTCGAGTTTATTACCAATGTCAATGTTGGAAAAGACATCAAGCCGGCAAAACTCTTAAAAGAATATGACCGTGTCATCTTAGCCTGTGGAGCAAAGAATCCAAGAGACATCAAAGCTCCGGGCAGAGATGCAGAAGGCATTTACTTTGCAGTAGATTTCTTAAAGGCAACTACCAAGAGCCTTTTAGATTCCGAGCTTAAAGATAACAAATATATTTCTGCCAAGGGAAAGAAAGTAGTTATCATCGGTGGTGGAGATACCGGAAATGACTGTGTCGGAACTTCTATCCGTCACGGCGCAGCCAGTGTCATCCAGCTTGAAATGATGCCAAAGGCACCGGATGAACGTGCTGAGAACAATCCATGGCCGGAGTGGCCGAGAGTCTGCAAGACAGACTACGGTCAGGAAGAAGCAATTGCCATGTTCGGCTCCGACCCTCGTATTTACCAGACAACCGTAAAAGAGTTCTTAAAAGACAAGAACGGTAAGCTCTGCGGATTAAAAACCGTAAAATTAGAGGGCAAAAAGGATGAAAAGACCGGACGGATGCAGATGGTGGAAGTACCAGGCTCTGAAAGCAAGTTAGATTGTGATCTGGTTCTGATTGCAGCAGGCTTCCTTGGAACAGAAGATTACATTGCCAAAGCATTCGGCGTAGACTTAAATGCCAGAACCAATGTGGCAACAGAAGCCGGTCATTACAAGACCAACGTGGAAAATGTCTTTACAGCAGGAGATATGCATCGAGGACAGTCCCTGGTTGTATGGGCAATCCGTGAAGGAAGAGAAGCAGCCCGTGAAGTAGACGAAAGTCTGATGGGATATTCTTATCTTTCCGTACAGTAATGAAAATTACAATATAATGATAGAAGAAAGTCGTCTGACTATGGTGCACCGGAGGGTGAGCTGTGGCAGACGGCTTTTTCGTGGTTGACACATTCTGCTTTTGGGGCATAAAATAACCCTTGTGACAAAAAGAGCGAGAAGAAAACAGCGAAAGGACATAAAGAGAATGAGCAGGAAAGCAGTATTTTTTGATATTGATGGAACATTGTGGGACGAGCATTTTGTGATACCGGAGAGCACAAAGGAAGCAATCCGGATGCTGCGGGAAAATGGACATCTGGCATTTCTCTGCAGCGGAAGAACCAGAGCATTTATTCAGGATGAAAGATTGCTGGCACTGGGATTCGACGGAATTGTGGCAGGCTGCGGTACCTGGATAGAGATGGATGGAAAAACACTTTTTTATAAAAAATTAGAACAGGAATTGATAGAGGATACCATACATATATTAAAAGAGTATGGAATTCCTACGGTATATGAGGGAAGCCAGAATTTGTATATGGATCTGGAAGAATTTGAAGAAGACCCTTATGGCTTGAGACTAAAAGAGACATTGGGAGAGGATTTGCTGCCGGTAATGGGAAATGAAGCAATTATGGAAATCAGTAAGTTTTCCTGCTCCACACCGGATGATGCTTATCTTAAGGTACTTTCCCATCTGGAAGAGAATTTCACACCGCTGGTGCATGATGCGGCATGCGCAGAGTTTGTTCCAAAAGGATTTTCCAAAGCGTCCGGCATCGAAAAAACCTGTGAGCTTCTTGGTATTGAGAAAGAAGATACCTATGCATTTGGAGACAGTATCAATGATGTGGAAATGTTAAAGCATGTGCAGCATGGAATTGCCATGGGAAATGGTACCAAAGCAGCAAAAGAAGCAGCGGATTATATCACAGCATCATTGCACGAAGACGGCATTTATAAGGGATTGGAGCATTTTGGACTGATTTCATAAACAAATCTAAAAAAAGTATTAAATCGTTACAAATTGAAGAAAGTGAGAAAACGAGAGGAAAAACGAGATATTAAGAGTAAATATAAGGAAACAAGAGAAAAATAAAAAATGGTCAGGCTTGCGAAAAAGAGACGCAGAAACTATTATATGACTATCGGTTAGCACTCGGCTTGAATGAGTGCTAATAAAAAAGAAAGAAAACAAAGAGACCGAATCAAGGAGGCAATGAATCATGAAATTAGTACCATTATCAGACAGAGTTGTATTAAAACAGTTAAAAGCAGAGGAAAAAACCAAATCCGGAATTATCTTAGCAAGTGCTGCACAGGAGAAACCACAGGAAGCAGAAGTAATCGCAGTTGGTCCTGGCGGAGTGGTAGATGGCAAAGAAGTTACCATGCAGGTAAAAGAAGGTCAGAAGGTTATTTATTCTAAATATGCCGGAACAGAAGTAAAACTGGATGGCGAAGAATATATCATCGTAAAGCAGAATGATATTCTTGCAGTAGTAGAATAATCGAATTGATAATTGGTAAATAAAACAAATAATAAAATAGGAAAATAGAAGAAAGAGGTAAGAAATTATGGCAAAGGAAATCAAATATGGAACAGAAGCCAGAACAGCATTAGAGGCTGGAGTTGATAAACTGGCAAATACAGTCAGAGTAACAATCGGACCAAAAGGAAGAAACGTTGTACTGGATAAATCATATGGAGCTCCATTAATCACAAACGATGGTGTTACCATTGCAAAAGAAATCGAATTGGAAGATGCATTCGAAAATATGGGCGCACAGCTTGTAAAAGAAGTAGCAACCAAGACCAATGACGTCGCCGGTGATGGTACTACAACAGCAACTGTTCTTGCACAAGCAATGATTCAGGAAGGAATGAAGAACTTAGAGGCTGGTGCAAACCCAATCGTTTTAAGACGTGGTATGAAGAAAGCAACTGAAAAAGCAGTTGAAACAATCGCAGCAATGTCTTCTAAAGTAACCGGAAAAGACCAGATTGCAAAAGTTGCATCTATTTCCGCAGGTGATGAAAGCGTTGGCAACATGGTAGCAGACGCAATGGAAAAAGTTTCCAATGATGGTGTTATTACCATTGAAGAGAGCAAGACCATGCAGACAGAGCTTGACCTGGTAGAAGGTATGCAGTTTGACCGTGGATACATTTCCGCATATATGTGCACAGATATGGATAAGATGGAAGCAGTTTTAGATGAACCGTACATCTTAATTACCGATAAGAAAATCAGCAACATTCAGGAAATCCTTTCACTGTTAGAGCAGATTGTTCAGTCCGGTTCCAAACTTCTTATCATTGCTGAGGATATCGAGGGCGAAGCTTTAACCACATTGATTGTAAATAAACTGCGTGGAACATTTAACGTAGTAGCAGTAAAAGCTCCAGGATATGGCGACAGAAGAAAAGAAATGTTAAAAGATATCGCTATCCTTACCGGTGGTCAGGTGATTTCAGAAGAAGTTGGCCTGGAATTAAAAGATGTTACTATGGCACAGCTTGGCCGTGCAAAATCTGTTAAGGTTAAGAAAGAGAACACCGTTATCGTTGATGGTGAAGGAAATAAAGAAGAAATTCAGGCAAGAATCGGCCAGATTCGTGCACAGCTTGAAGAGACAACATCTGAATTTGATAAAGAAAAATTACAGGAAAGACTTGCAAAACTGGCAGGTGGCGTAGCAGTTATCCGTGTTGGTGCTGCAACAGAGACAGAAATGAAAGAAGCAAAACTTCGTATGGAAGATGCTTTGAATGCAACAAGAGCAGCAGTCGAAGAAGGAATCATCGCAGGTGGCGGTTCTGCATACATCCATGCATCCAAAGAGGTTGCAAAGCTTGCTGAGACATTGGAAGGTGATGAGAAGACCGGTGCAAAGGTTATCTTAAAGGCATTGGAGGCTCCATTGTATTACATTTCCGCAAATGCAGGTCTCGAAGGTGCAGTTATTATTAATAAAGTAAAAGAGTCCGCTCCTGGTATCGGATTTAATGCAGCAACAGAAGAATATGTAGATATGGTAGAAGCTGGTATCCTTGACCCGGTTAAGGTTACAAGAAGTGCTTTGCAGAATGCAACATCTGTAGCATCTACATTACTTACAACGGAATCTGTTGTAGCAAATATCAAAGAAGATGCTCCTGCAATGCCGGCAGGAAACCCAGGTATGGGAATGATGTAATAAGAAAATAAAATATATTACTGAAAAGTAAGGATAGAGAGCTCCTGGCTGCGGATAATGCAGTCAGGAGTTTTGCTATGCAGTTTTTTCCTGATGTTAGTTTTTTGGGGGCAGTTGTTTTGATTTGCAAAATATGTTACAATTATTTCATTGTGTAACATGAAGTCTGAACAGCAAGGAGGAAGAAAAATGGGAAAGGTAGTTATTCTTACAGACAGTTCCAGTGGAATTCGTCAGGCAGAAGCGCAGCAGTTAGGGATTAGCGTATTACCAATGCCTTTTTTTATAAATGGTGAAACACTGTTTGAGGATATCAATCTGACACAGGATACATTTTATGAGCATCTGACAGATGGAGCAGAGATTTCAACATCCATGCCGGCAGTAGGAGACCTTACAGACCGTTGGGATGAGCTTTTAAAAGAATATGATGAAATAGTATACATTCCTTTATCCAGTGGATTGAGCAGTTCCTGTGAGACAGCAACAGCATTATCTTCAGATGAAGAGTATGAGGGCAGGGTTTTTGTAGTAAACAATCAGAGAATTTCCGTAACACAGAAGCAGTCCGTATTTGATGCAATCAGGCTGGCAGAGAGTGGCAAGAGCGGAAAAGAGATTAAAGATATTTTAGAGGATGCAAAATTCCAGTCCAGCATTTATATCATGGTAGATACCCTTTACTATCTGAAAAAAGGTGGAAGAATTACACCGGCAGCAGCAGCACTGGGAACATTGTTGAAATTAAAACCGGTATTACAGATTCAGGGTGAAAAACTGGATGCTTTTGCAAAAGCCAGAACGGTAAAGCAGGCAAAAAGCATTATGATAAAAGCAGTAAAAGATGACTATGCATCCCGCTTTAAGGAGTGTCAGGATGAGATGCAGCTTTGTATTGCATACACTGGAGATATAAGTGCAGCGATGGAATTCCGCAAAGAAGTGGAAGCAGAATTTGGGATTACAGACATTATGATGGATCCGCTTTCTTTAAATGTATCCTGCCATATCGGACCGGGAGCATTAGCACTTGCCTGTGCAAGAAAATTATAAGATTTAAAGTGTAAATTCTCGGTAAAATTGATTGACCAACCACAAAATATTGTGTAGAATTGAAATAGTTTAACTTGTTAATGCATAAAAGCAAGTAACATATCATGGTAAAACCAAGGAGGAAAATGAAAATGGCATTTTGTGGAAATTGTGGCACACAAGTGGGTGATGATGCAGATTTTTGCCCAAATTGTGGCCAGAAATTAAAAGGGGAGATGGAACAGCCGGCAGAGCAGGCAGCACCGGTACAGGAACAGCCGGCAGAGCAGGAAACACCGGTACAGGAACAGCCGGCAGAACAGGAAGCACCGGTACAGGAACAGCCGGCAGAACAGGAAGCACCGGCACAGGAACAGCCGGCAGAGCAGGCAGCACCGGTACAGGGACAGCCGCAGCAGGGACAGTTCCAGAGCCAGCCGCAGCAGGGACAGTTCCAGAGTCAGCCGCAGCAGGGACAGTTCCAGGGACAGCCGCAGCAGGGACAGTTCCAGGGACAGCCGCAGCAGGGACAGTTCCAGGGAAGACCACAGCAGGGACAGTTCCAGGGACAGCCGCAGCAGGGACAGTTCCAGGGACAGCCACAGCAGGCACGCCCGCCTAAGAAACCATTTAAGATGACGAAACAGTTATGGGCATTGCTTATTGCAGTCATTGCAGTTGTAGTAGTTGCAATTGTTGCACTTGTGGTAGTGAAGAATCAGAAAAAGAAAGTAAATATCAACGATTATATTTCTGTAGAGTATAACGGATATGAAACAGCAGGAACAGCATATGTTGATTTCGACGAGACCGGATTCAGTGAAGCTGTTATCAAGGCACAGGGAAAGAAACTTAAAAATGTAAAATCTCTTGATGACCTTGACTGGAGTGACCTCACAGATTTGATGGGAAGTAGTAACTGGGATTTGATTGACAGTATTACTTTTGATGTGAAACCGGATTCAGACCTGTCAAATGGTGATGTGGTAACCGTTACTGCTTCATGGAATGAAGATTATGAGAAAAAAGCAGGAGTTAAAATTCTTTCCAAAGAACAGGAATTTACAGTAGAAGGACTGGAAGAAGTAAAAGAAGTTGATCCGTTTGAAGATATCGAGGTAACCTTCTCAGGAACACCACCTTATGTATATCCAAACTGGACAAATAATTCAGAGGATGACTATTTACGTTATCTGTGGTTCAACTTTGAAGATTATGACAGTCTTGATGTCGGAGATACCGTAACTTTAACTGTTGATGAGTCAGAAGAGAATGCATTGGCAAATGGTTACAAATTCACACAGACATCAAAAGAATATATTGTATCCGGAGTAGATTCTTATGTAACATCTGCTGCAGATATTTCAGCAGACAATCTGGATTCCATGAAAAATGAAGCAACAGATGCGTTAGATGCATATTTTGCAAATAACAATTCCTATATTGGAAATTCCGGATTCAGTTATGAAGGTTCTTATTATCTGGTTGCAAAAAACAGTGATACATGGGGTGATACGAACGTCCTTTATCTGGTATTTTCGACAACTGTAACCAGTGCAGAAAATGCATTTGAGCCAACTGTTGTATACTTCCCGGTAAAATATACAAATATTATGGCATTATCCGATGGAAGCCAGAACTTTAATACATATGGTGATATCGAAGGATATACTGATTTAGAGTATGATGATGGATGGGATAATGTTGAGGGTTATACAGATGGGGCACAGATGTTTAATGATCTGGTTGTAACTCAGAAGGTTGATTATACTTACGAAGTAACTGATAATTTAACTCAGTTTGGAAACTAAAGGAGAAGAAAATGAATTCTGGAAATAATTTTACAAAGCACATTCATGTGAAAAATATCATTCGTCTGTTATCTATTTTGTTAATGGTATTTTTCTTTGTGCCATCATTTATGGTATCCTGTGCAGGATATGGAAATATTAAAATCAGCGCTTTTAAAGCTATGACAGGTATTAAGATAGAGGGTGAAAGTGTAACAGACCCGAAAATAATCTGCATCATAATGCTGCTGCTTCCAATCGCTATGCTGGCTCTCTGGTGCTTAAAGAGCGTATTAAAAGATAAAATTGCTGCAATCGCATCCGGAAGCTGTGCTGTTGTTGACTTTATTTTCTGGATTGCACTTTGCGTCGGAGTAAATAAGGAGGCAACAGATAATTACTGTACAGCGAAAGTTACAGCCGGATTTATATTTAATATATTGTTTATTCTGGCAATTGTAGTGTTGGATCTGTTGATTATTATCAACGTACTTCAGGCTGAGAAACCATTAATCAGACAGAAAATGATGAACGGATATCAGGGAATGCCACAGCAGAATATGTATGGAAATGTGCCACCACAGCAGGGACAGTTCCAGGGACAGCCAGTGCCGCCACAGCAGCAGGGACAGTTCCAGGGACAGCCAATGCCGCCACAGCAGGGGCAGTTCCAGAGCCAGCCAGTACAGCCACAGCAGCCAGTACAGCCGGTATGCAGTAAATGTGGTGCTCCGCTTGTAGCTGGAAATAAGTTTTGTACCAAGTGCGGAAATCCGGTTGCATAAACTGGAATATGAAATAAGTAATAAGTAAAGTAGAAGCCCCATCGTCTGATTATTCAGAATGGGGCTTCTTTTCTGCGTGTTGCAGCATTGCAGACTCAGGATTTTATACAGCCTGACTGCGGAGCTGTTTCTTTTTCCGGTTCTTCCAAACAAGATAGGAAATCATAAGTGGTACACCGGCACCAATCCATGCTACCGGGCTTGCCAGACGGACTGACCAGTATCCATATGGATTTAAAAGGAGCCATACGACACCGACACGGCAAATCATTTCAAAGATACCGCTGACCATAGGCATGATACCTTTTCCAAGTCCCTGCAAAGAAGTACGATAAAGGTAAATAAGAGCAAGAAAGAAGAAAAAGCAGCTGATGGTATTTAAGTACTGTGTGGCATAACTGTAAATGGCTTCCGTCGGTTCGCTTAAGAAAAGGGAAACAATGGAACGGCCAAATACAGTACAGATGAATGCAGCAATTGCAACAGTTCCAAGGGCGATTCCAAAGGCCTTCTTCATGCCATCGAAGATGCGTTCGTATTTTCCGGCACCTAAGTTCTGACCACAGTAAGTAGACATTGTGGTTCCAAGAGCTGGCATTGGCTGGGTAGAAATTTGTTCTACCTTGGATGCAGCAGTAAAGGCTGCAACAGCACTGGAACCAAATACATTTACTGCAGACTGAAGAATCATGGAACCAACAGCTATCAGAGAGTAGTTCAAAGCCATCGGGATACCAAGTCCCATCATCTGGGCGGTTGTCACGCGGTCGATGTAGTAATCACTTTTTCTGGTGCGGAGAATCGTGAATTTACGGTACATATAAATAAGACAGAGAACAGCGGAAATACCCTGTGAGATTACGGTGGCATATGCAGCACCTGCAACATTTAATTTTAAAGTTACAATACAGAATAAATCCAGCACAATATTAAGAGCGGAGGAAAACAGCAGGAAGTATAATGGAGTCTTGCTGTCACCAACACCTCTTAAAATTCCGGAAACAACATTGTACATCATACTGGTAATGATACCCCAGAAGATAACCCGGATATAAGAGTCTGCCATATCAAGAATATTATCCGGTGTGTTCATAAAGATTAAAAGCTCCCGGGAAGTAGTAACAGTCAATGCGGTAAGAACCACGGAAATGATTATGGTTAAGAGGAAGGATAAAGCAACAATATGCTTTAAACGGCTTTCATCCTTTGCACCGAAAGCCTGTGATACCATAACACCGAATCCCTGAGCAAGTCCGGATGCAAAACCAAGCACCAGAAACATAATAGAACCGGTTGCACCTACAGCAGCCAGGGCATCTTCTCCTAAAAATTGTCCTACAATGATGGTATCTACCATGCTGTAGAACTGCTGGAACAGATTCCCGAACAATACAGGAAGTGAGAAGAGAAGGATTAATTTCAGTGGATTTCCGATTGTCATATCTTTCGTCATAATTATAAGCTCCTTTCAAAAAAATTGCAGAAATATTCTGCATTATATGAGAAAAAAGTACTATATTCTTAGGAAACGGGATTAGTATACATTGGTAAAATAAAAATGACAATGTAAAAATCAATCTAATTATGGTATAATTCGCTCATGAATACGAATTTAGAATATTACAAATTTTTTTATTATGTAGGAAAACTTCACAGTATTACATTGGCAGCAGAAGAACTGAATGTTTCACAGCCGGCAGTGTCCCAGGCAATCCGTAATTTGGAGCGGGAGCTGGGAACCACCCTTTTCATGCGGACATCCAGAGGGGTGCGTCTGACTGCAGAGGGGCAGACACTTTACGGCTATGTGCAGCGGGGCTATGAGACCATCCGGGAAGGCGAACGCAAATTCCTTGAAATGCAGGAGCTGACCAGCGGAGAAGTATGTATCGGAGCCAGCGATATGACACTGCAGTTTTATCTGCTTTCTTATCTGGAACAGTTTCATGAGCAGTATCCGAAAATCAGGATTACAGTTACCAATGCACCGACACCGGAGACACTGAAATATCTGCAGAGCGGCAGAATCGATTTTGGTGTAGTCAGCACGCCTATGGAGACAACGAAGAATATGCATGTGATTCCGGTGCGTGAGATAGAAGATGTCTTTGTGGCAGGACGAAAATTTGAATATTTAAAGGGCGGTAAATTAAGCTATAAAGAATTGGAACATCTGCCGGTTATGTGCCTGGAGGGAAATACCTCTACCAGAAAATATGTAGAGGAATTTCTGCTGGGAGAAGGCGTTGTGATTCATCCGGAGATAGAACTTGCCACCAGCGATATGCTGATACAGTTTGCAAAAAGGAGCCTTGGCATAGCAAATGTGGTCAGGGACTTTGCCCAGGAAGAAATTGATAAGGGGGAACTGTTTCAGATTACATTTAATAAGAAGATTCCTGCCAGACAGTTCTGTATTGTTTCGGATGACAGGGTTCCGTTGACTGCGGCAGCAGAAAAGTTGTTGAAATTATTACAACATAAGTAAAACTTATATCGAGTATAAGGAATATTGACTTTACTTATAATATCTGATTCGGTATAATCAGAAAGTAAGAAGCAGAGAACTGGTTTTTACACCGGTTCTTTTTTGCTTTACAGGAAATTGCTTTCCTGTAAAGTAAAAAACGCTCCGCGAGTAGCTCGTAAAGCGTGTTTCTCATAGTTACGCGAGCAGCGAGAAGAACATATTTCTTATTATAAGGAGGAAATAAAAATGGTTACAGCAGTAGTTGGTGCAAACTGGGGAGATGAAGGAAAAGGCAAGATTACTGATATGCTTGCAAAGGAAGCAGATATTATTATCCGTTTCCAGGGTGGTGCAAATGCAGGACATACTATCGTAAATGATTACGGAAAATTTGCATTACATACCCTTCCATCAGGAGTGTTCTACGGACATACCACAAGTATTATCGGAAATGGTGTTGCACTTGATATCCCGAAGCTTTTCAATGAGATGAAGTCTATTACAGACCGTAATGTACCGGCACCTAAGCTTTTGGTTTCTGACCGTGCACAGATTGTTATGCCGTATCATGTGCTTTTTGATCAGTACGAAGAGGAGCGTCTTGGCAAGAAATCATTCGGTTCTACCAAGTCAGGTATTGCACCATTTTATTCAGATAAATATGCAAAAATCGGTTTTCAGGTAAGTGAACTTTTCGATGAAGATACTTTAACAGAAAAGGTAGACCGTATCTGTGAAATGAAAAATATTATGTTGGAGCATATGTACCACAAACCATTACTGGATAAAACTGAATTATTAAATACATTACATGAGTACCGTGATATGGTTGCTCCGTATGTTTGTGATGTTTCTTTATATCTTGATAAAGCAATCAAAGAAGGAAAGAACATTCTCTTAGAGGGACAGCTTGGAACCTTAAAAGACCCGGATCACGGAATTTATCCAATGGTAACATCTTCTTCTACATTGGCTGCATATGGTGCAATCGGAGCAGGAATCCCACCATATGAGATTAAGAAAATTGTTACTGTATGTAAAGCATATTCTTCTGCTGTTGGTGCAGGCGCATTCGTCAGCGAAATCTTTGGCGAAGAAGCAGATGAATTAAGAAAACGCGGTGGAGACGGCGGAGAATTCGGCGCAACCACAGGACGTCCAAGACGTATGGGATGGTTTGACTGTGTGGCAAGTAAATATGGCTGCCGCATGCAGGGAACTACCGATGTAGCATTTACCGTGTTAGATGTTTTAGGATATTTAGATGAGATTCCGGTTTGCGTAGGATATGAAATCGACGGAGAAGTAACCACAGACTTCCCTGTAACTACAAAGCTTGAAAAAGCAAAACCTGTATTAAAGAAACTTCCGGGCTGGAAAACAGATATCCGTGGAATTAAGAAATACGAAGACCTTCCGGAAAACTGCCGTAAATATGTAGAATTCATTGAAGAACAGATTGGATATCCGATTACCATGGTTTCTAACGGACCGGGAAGAAATGATATCATTTATCGTTAAGAATAAAGGCAGATTGTGATGATAAAAAATGTAATCTTTGACGTAGGAAAAGTGCTGGTAGACTTTTGCTGGGAAGAAGTATTTCATAAGCTCGGTTTTGAGGGGGAAACTTTTGACTGTGTGGCGGATGCTACCGTCCGTTCTGTAACCTGGAACGAATTCGACCGGGGAGCAAAGCCGGATGAAGAGATTATTGCTGCATGCATCAAGGAAACACCGGATTATGAAAGAGAAATAAGACTCTTTTATGACCATGTAGGAGAGACGATTCGTACTTATCCATATACGGTGCGGTGGATCAGAAGCCTTGAGGAAAATGGATATCATACCTATATATTATCTAATTTTCCAAAGAGCACTTATGAAAAAGCAACAGAAGAACTTTCTTTTGAAAAGGAGACTACCGGAGCAATCTTTTCCTATCAGGTGAAGTGCATCAAGCCGGAAGCGGAAATTTATAACCTGCTGCTTGACAGATACCACTTAGTGCCACAGGAATGTGTATTCATAGATGACCGTCCGGAAAACATAGAGGCAGCAGAAAAGCTTGGCATTACAGGCATACAGTTTCAGAATCAGCAGCAGGCAAAAAGAAGACTTTTGGAACTTGGTGTCGTATCCGACCGTTAATAAGTAAAGATTATGTAAAAAAAGAATAATTGCCTATTCGTTTCTTGCATTTCAATAGCGAAATGCTTATAATGAGCGTAAGCAGACGGGTAGCAACGCAACTGGCAGGAGTTACTCCTGCCAGTTTTTTTACTTTACAGGAAATTGCTTTCCTGTAAAGCGTGTTTTCGCAGTTACGCAGTAAGCAGGGAGAATACAATGAGGATAACAGGTTTAAAGAAAAAGCTGATAAGTCTCATAGTGGCTGTTATTATGACGGTTTCAGGAATGTATGTTGAAAATATCAATATAGATTCTTTCTTTGCATGTGAAGATACTGCGAACCAGAATTTCATACAGGCAGCACATTTATCCAGACCATCAGAGAGCTGTACCGAAGAACTTCTGGGAAATCGTGAGACCGGCAGGATTGCAGCGGGATATCGCAGGCTGACGGAGAAATCCGGTAATGTTGAAGAAGCTGCATTATCACTGGCAGCAGTATTGCCGGAAAATCTGGCAGGAGATAGCTGGAATTTCGATTTATGGAAGTTAAAGGATGTTTTGGACAGCAGGAGTGTCATTATAGGCTATATCCATCATCAGGATGGAACGAAGGGCTGACTATCACAAGTTAGAAGCAATTTACCTGTGCGCAGAGGAGCATAGGTTTCTTTGCGTACAATATCAGGTCATAACTGTGATAGGAGGATAATAAAATATGGCACAGGATATTGTAGTAGCGCTTATGGGCGTTATGGCAGCGGCAGCAGTTGCTGCATGCTGGTGGTATGAGCATCATGGCAGAGAAGATGAGACTTCTTCCAAAGAGGAACAGGAAAAGACGAAAGAAGTATAAAGAAATAAAAGAAGATAGAGGGCTTGTAGCAGGAAAGGACAGAATATGAGAAAGACAAAAATTATATGTACATTAGGACCAGCAACAAAGGATGATGAAGTATTAAAACAGTTAATGGAAAATGGAATGGACGTGGCGAGAATTAACTTTTCCCACGGCTTACAGGCAGAACATAAAGTAACCATGGATCGTGTAAAAAGGATGCGTAAGGAACTGGGCAGACCGGTTGGGATTCTTCTTGATACCAGTGGACCGGAAATCAGGATTGGACAGCTGGAGGGTGGCAGAGCAGAACTGCTTCCGGGAGATACCTTTAAACTTACCACCAATGATATTATGGGAAATAAAGAGCGGGTCTCTATTACTTACAAGGATCTGGTGCATGATGTTAAAGCCGGAACCAGAATTCTGATCGATGATGGACTGATTGAAATGCTGGTAACCAATGTGACAGAAACTGAGATTACCTGTAAAGTAGAAAATGGCGGTGTGATTTCAGACCGCAAAGGAATTAATGTACCGAATGTAAATCTGTCCATGCCTTATATCAGCCCGAAAGACCGCTCCGATATTCTATTTGGAATTGAGCAGGGTGTAGATTTTATTGCAGCATCTTTTGTACGCTGTGCAGATGATGTGCTGCAGTTACGGAAAATTATGGCAGAGCAGGGCTGCAATGACATTAAGATTATCTCTAAAATCGAAAACCGTCAGGGTGTAGATAATATTGATGAGATTCTGGCAGTGTCAGATGGCATTATGGTTGCCAGAGGAGACATGGGAGTAGAGATTCCGATTCGTGAAGTTCCGGCAATTCAGAAGAAAATTATAAAAAAGGTTTACCATGCAGAAAAGGTTGTTATTACGGCAACACAGATGCTGGATTCCATGATGAAGAATCCGCGCCCGACCAGAGCAGAAGCAACCGATGTTGCCAATGCTATTTATGATGGAACCAGTGCAATTATGCTGTCCGGTGAGACTGCTGCCGGAAAATATCCGGTGGAGGCATTAAAAACCATGACAGAGATTGCGGAATATACAGAAAATGATATTGATTATGAGAAACGTTTCCGCCAGCTGGAGAAGATTGATAATCCGGATGTTACCGATGCTATTTCCCATGCAACCTGCATGACTGCCATTGACATCAATGCGGCAGCAATTGTTACGGTAACCAAATCCGGCAAGACTGCCCGCATGATTTCAAGATATCGTCCGAAATGTGCAATTATCGGCTGTACCCCATCGGAAAAGAGTTATTATCAGATGAATCTTTCTTGGGGCGTAACACCACTTATGATACAGGAAGAGACGGATACAGAAGCATTGTTTAATAATGCAATGGAATCCGCAGAACAGCATGGATATGTACAGCATGGAGATCTGGCGGTTATTACAGCTGGAATTCCATTGGGTATTTCCGGTACCACCAATCTGATTCGTGTAGTAGTGACGGGACACTTAAAGAAATAGGAGCGTAGATGGTATGAATGAACAACCGAAATTAGCAGTGCTGATTGATGCAGAAAATGTATCCAATAAATATGTGAAACTAATTATGGATGAGGTCAGCAATTACGGGGTGGCTACTTATAAGCGGGTTTATGGAGATTATTCGAATCCGAGCGTATCTGCATGGATGAAAAATATGCAGGAGTATGCTCTGACACCGGAATTGCAGTGTAATTATACTGCAGGAAAAAGTGCTTCTGATTCGGCATTGATTATAGATGCCATGGATATTCTTTATTCCGGCAAAGTCAGCGGTTTCTGCCTGGTGTCGTCAGACAGTGATTTTACCAAACTTGCCATGCGCTTAAAGGAAGCCGGTATGATGGTAATCGGAATGGGAGAGGAGAAGACACCGAAGTCCTTTGTAAATGCCTGCGAGAATTTCAAGTATCTTGATTTACTTTATAATAAGGAAGAAGCAGAGGAAAAGCAGCGCACAGCCACCACAAGAAGAAATACGAATGCATCTTCGGAAAAGGATGCCGGGGACAATGACAACCTTCCGAAGCTTTCGGATATTGAAAAGGAGGTAATCTCCATTATCCGGAGCAATGCAGAGGAAAATGGTTGGATTAATATTTCTGAGCTTGGAATCAATCTGAGCAAACGTATTCCGGGCTTTGACCCACGAAATTACCAGTGCAGTAAACTTTCTACCTTCTTAAAGAAGTTTAGGAGCATTGAATTAAACCCGATTGAGAATCCACACAATAAGCTGTTGAAGGTTGTGTATGCAAAAATAAAAGAGTAGAAAAGAATGTAAAAGCTTCTTTTTCCAGAGTTGTATTTGGCTGGCGAAAGAAGCTTTTTACATAATATTTTTAAAGCGTAGATACATGCTGTAACTAAAATCTGGTTATAAGCAAAAAAACAGGAAGCCTTGATTTATCAGGCTTCCCGCTCCATTAAATAATGCGGAAGATGGGACTTGAACCCACACAAGCGCAATGCTTACAAGATCCTTAGTCTTGCTCGTCTGCCAGTTCCGACACTTCCGCATACCGTATGAACTTACGTCTCATGACGACTTGTAAATAGTAACAAATTCCGGGGCAATTGTCAATGCTTATTTTTAACTTTTTTCGATTTTTGCCAATTTTATATATTTTTTCAAAAAAAGGGAAAAAATTAAAAATAGGGGTTGACTTATTACCGTTGAAACGGTAAAATATCATTTGTTCGCAGGAGTGGCGGAATTGGCAGACGCGCAGGCTTCAGGGGCCTGTGGTAGCAATATCGTGTGGGTTCAAGTCCCATCTCCTGCATTAACAA
>OGEU01001120.1_pt1 | contig 23944 bp, 24 predicted proteins | sample 1570651 | NCBI WGS metagenome assembly OGEU01 (sample SAMEA2582129, study PRJEB24529) | metagenome | biome: Human gut stool | place: China | collected 2011 | reverse complement strand
CAGATGAGATGATAGATTATATGGCTAAGACTATAAAGGAAGCTGTTAATCAGTAATTAATCAGCCTTTATATCATATATGAGATTCTAATATATGATATAAGGGCTGATACGAGAGAGGAAAGATAGATGAAAGTAAGATTAGCGGATTATGTAGCAGATTTTCTTGTAAAGCATGGTGTTACAGATGTGTTTTCAGTAGTAGGTGGTGGTGCTATGCATCTTAATGATGCATTAGGACACAATGAGAATCTTAAGGTAACTTATAACCACCACGAACAGGCATGTGCTATAGCAGCAGAAGCCTATGCAAGAATAGATAACAGAATAGCAGCTGTATGTGTGACAACAGGACCAGGTGGAACTAATGCACTTACAGGAGTAGTAGGTGGATGGCTTGATTCAATACCTATGTTTATAATAAGCGGCCAGGTCCGTTATGATACAACTTCAAGATATGCACTTAAGTATACAGAAACTCCGTTAAGGGCTATGGGAGACCAGGAATATGACATAGTAAAGTCAGTATCAAACATGACTAAGTATGCAGTCATGATAGAGGATCCTAAGGATATAAGATATGCACTTGAAAAGGCGTGGCATCTTGCGACAACAGGAAGACCTGGACCTGTATGGATAGATATTCCCGTTAACTTCCAGGGTGGATACATAGAAACAGAAGAACTTAGGGGATATGATCCAGCGGAAGATGATAAGCTTCTTCCACCAGAAGTTGATATGGATACTATAAAGACAGTTCTTGAAAAGATAAAGAATGCCAAAAGACCAGTGTTCCATGCAGGTTATGGCATAAGGCTTTCAGGAGCTTATGAGGTGTTCAGAAAGGTTGCAGAAGAGCTTAATATCCCAATAGTAACTTACTGGAATGCCGTAGATCTTATAGAAGATGACAGTCCTCTTTACTGTGGAAGAGCTGGAAATATGGGGGACAGACCAGGTAACTGGGCTATCCAGAATGCAGATCTTATATTAGCTGTCGGAACAAGAATATCCATAAGACAGACAGGGTATAACTGGAAGACATGGGCAAGGGCAGCCGAGGTAATAATGGTAGATATAGATAAGGCAGAGTTAAAGAAGCCTACTATACACGTAGAGATGCCGGTATGGGCAGATGCTAAAGATTTCCTTACAAAGCTTGAAAAAGAGGCAGTAAAGATGGCACCAGTGTCACATAGTGAAGAGTGGCTTGCAACTACACAGAAGTGGAAGAAAGAATATCCTGTAGTACAGCCAAGACAGTGGGAGGAGAACGGAAGCACCGCCAATGTATATGCATTTGTAAGATATATGAGCAGTAAACTGCCAGAAAACAGCCTTACGGCAGTATCCAACGGAGCATGCTGTGTTGTCGGCAATCAGGCTTATGTTATCCAGAAGGGAAGCAGAATGGCTAATAACAGCGCCGTAGCAAGTATGGGATATGGACTTCCAGCAGCTATCGGCACATGTATAGGTGGAAAGAGAAGACCGACTATATGTCTTGAGGGTGACGGAAGCATCATGATGAATCTTCAGGAGCTTCAGACAATTATAACTAATAAACTACCTATAAAGATATTCCTTATTAACAACAATGGATACCACTCAATAAGACTTACGCAGAATAACCTTTTTAAAGAACATTGCAAGGTTGGTATAGGTCCGGAATCACAAGACCTTTCATTCCCAGAGTTTAAAAAGATAGCAGAAGCCTTTGGATATAAGTATTACAGTGCATCATCTAACGAAGAGATGAAAAAGACCGTTGATGAAGTGCTGAAAGAGGATGGACCATTATTCTGTGAGATATTTACTGATACTAAGCAGGTATGGGAGCCAAAGAGCAGTACAAAGCGTCTTGAAGATGGAACTTTAGTAAGTCCACCACTTGAAGACCTTGCACCATTCCTTCCAAGAGAAGAACTTAGGGAAATTATGTTTATTCCTTTGATGGATGAAAAATAAATAAAAATATTAGGTGGAAAAATGAATATATTTTATTTTAGTAGTGATTTATTTATAGAAGTACTGGCTGTATCTTTGGTTTCATTGTTAGAGAATAATAAGAACTGTAAAGAAATTAATGTATATATTGTAGATGATGGTATTACAAAAGAAAAAAAGAATAAATTGCAAGGCATGGTAGACAAATATAGTTCAACAGAAAATATAAGGAAAATAATATATTTAGATGCACCATCTCCTAACGATTTATTAAAATTTAATTTTAAGACGAGATATCAAATTGGACATTCATACTTTAGAATGTGCATAGGTACTTTGTTACCAGATAATATTGAGAGAGTTATATGTTTAGATAGCGATACATTGATATGTTCAGATTTAGAGGAATTATGGAATACAGATATGGCTGGGAATATACTGGCAGGTGTAGCTGATTGCATGAATATAAAGAAGTATAAAAGACAGTTTGATATGGATGATGATGATATTTATTGTAATGCAGGCTTTTATTTAGTTGATTTAAAAAAATGGAGACAGGAAAATATTGAAGAAAAAATAATAAATCGTATATTTAAGCAGAATGGTAATGTCTTCTTTTTTGAACAAACTTTAATGAATTGGTCTTGCAGAGGTAAGATATTAAAATTATCTCCAAATTATAATGCATATACATTATTCTGGGCATTTGAATATGACAATTTGCTAAGATGGCGAAAACCTAAAAATTTTTATACATATGAACAGGTACAACAGGCAAAAAATAATCCTGTGATAATTCATTATACAAGAAATTTTTATATGCTTAGCCGACCATGGGTTGAGGGATGTGATCATCCTATGACAGCTAAATATTTAGAGTATAAGGAATTAACACCATGGAAAGAAATGCACAAAGATACACGTAGTAATATTATGAAATTAAAATATAAAGTATATCATATGTTACCACAATCTGTTTTATCCTATATTGTCTGTTTTTTGTATAATGAAGTGAGACCTAGAATGCTATGGAAGAATGAGTAAATATAAAAGGAGACATAAATGGATAACGAAAAGTTATTGACTATTGCAATACCTACATATAACGGGGCAAAAACAATAGCAAATATGTTAGAAATTTTATTACCACAATGTGATGAACGTGTTGAGATTTTGATATCTGATAATGCATCAACAGATAATACAAAATTAATTATTGATAAGTATATTGAAAAATATGAAAATATTAGATATGTCCGTAATGTTAAAAATATTGGTCCAGATTCCAATTATTTACAATGTATGAAAATATCCAAGGGAAAATATACATTATTATTGTCAGATGATGATATTTTAATTGAAGAAAAATTATGTATTATATTAGATTTTTTACAAAATAATAAGGATATGTCATTAGTATATCTGAATGCAAAAGGATTTCATGAAAAATATGAAAATGAACAGAAATGTATTTTTTATGATAAAGCAATTTATGATGGACAAAAAATAGTTACTTATGATAAGCAGCTTTTCATGAGTTATGCAGGAAGAATGTGGGGCTTTTTATCCTGTTTTATATGTTTAACAGAGGCATTACACAATATATCAGATGTAAATAAATATAAAGGTTCGAATTGGTTACAAAGTTATGTACATATATTATGTGCAGATTATAAAGAACAAAGATTAGGGATAATAAGTATTCCATGTATCGGTGCTGGTATATATAGCAGCATTTCTAATTTCGATTCAGGAAGAGTTGATGGAATTACTTATAGAAATATGTTGGATTTTGCTATTAAATATGGATTTAGTAAAAAACAATTAGATGAACTATTTATATGGAGAATTGGTTTCATAAGTAAAAGAGCATTAATAAAAGAAAGGGCTGCGGGAATTAAAAAGACAAGAGTATTAAATATAATTAAATGTACAATAAAATATCCAATATTATGGATTAAATTATATCCGTTCTTTTTGATTCCACCGTTTATGTGTAAATATATTGTTAAAATAAATAACAAAAGAAAGGGTTATAAATCAGAAGGTACAACAGTTAATAGACAAGGAGATGTTATAGGATAGATTTGAAACAGATGGATATTTGTTGGGAGAAATGAAATGATTTTTATAGGATTATATTTAACAGTTGGGTTAATATGTTTTATTACAAATAATGGAAAAAATAGAATGCCAAGAAAAATAGCTTGCATAGTAATTTTTATATATATGCAGTTATTAATAGGATTACGAAATATCAATTATGGAGGTGTTGATACACAGGTATATGCTAGAGATTTTATGCGTATTGTAAATCAAAATTATTCTTTTTTTGATATTTTTTCGGGATTTTTTAAAGATTTTGGATTTTATTTATTTGCTAAGTTATTTTCATTATTTTCATCAAATATGAACGCTTGGATATTTGTTAGTGCTTTGCCATATACAATTGGAGTAACATGGTTAATATATACATATTCAGAAAATATATTTATTAGCTTTATTATGTTTTTATCATATGGTTTTTATTTATATAATTTTCAGCTTATGAGACACGTTTTTGCATTGGGAATTATAATCTTAGCATTTAAATTTTTACAAGAAGAACAATATAAAAAATATTTTATTACTGTAATAATTGCAACATTTTGTCACACAATTGCAATTATATTTTTAGGAGCATATTTTGTTCAAAAAGGAAAAATTGGTGCTAAACAATTGGGATGGGTAATATTTGGTGGAATATTAGTATTGTGTATTTCGCAACCAGCTATTTTATCAATTTTATTTAAGGTATTACCTTTTCTTGGAGGAGATAGATTTTCAAAATTTCAGACAAGAGGAGGGAGTCTTACAGGTGATTTTATAATACAATTATTTTTTATATGTATTTGTTGGTATTATTTAAATGTAAAAGGATATCAAAATAATATTAAAAAAAATAATGCAAAAGTGAAATATATTAATTACAGCAATGGTAAAATAATTTTGAGTAAAAAAAATAATAAGTTTTTTCCTCATTACATAAATATGACAGGGTTGTTAAATATGGCAATACTTGGATATGTGTTTTATTTAATGACTATTGCTATAAGTGAAAGCTACAGAATGGCACAATATTTTTCTTTGTTTACTATATTGTTGGTTCCTAATACGTTAGTATATATAAAAAATAAAAATATAAGGTATCTTTTATATTTGATAATAGTTTTATTTGGAATTAAACATTTCTTCGGCGGTCTTTTTGTAGAAGGTGGAGTATATAATCCATATGTTTTTTATTGGCAGGCAACGCAAAGATTATATTAATAATATAATTACAGTTTAAAAGGAGATTTTTGATTTGAGAGTGTTGTATATTACAGATCCAGGAGTAGTCGGTGGAGCTACAAGAGCTCTTATTGAAATGACTTACGAATTAAAAAAATTGGGAGTAGAGCCTGTTGTATGTACAAGTTCTTATAGTGAATTAAATGATATTCTTAATGGAATGAAGATAGAAAATTGTGCTATTGGTCATATGTCTGCTATGAATACAAAATCACCATACAAGTGGAAAAGGCCCTTGAAATATCCATACGAATGTTTGAAGTATTATTTGTCAATTCCTAAGGCAATAAAAAATATTAAAAAAAATATAGATATTAAATCAATAGATATTATACATACTAATTCAGCGAGAAATGATATTGGATGCATTTTAAATAGAATGTATAATGTGCCTCATATTATGCATATTCGTGAATTTGGTTATGAGGATTTTGATTGTTGCACATATAGATATAATTATAATAAGTATATAAGTAAATATACAAATAGATTTCTAGCAATATCAAAAGCTGTAGCAAAATCATGGATATCAAGAGGTGTAACAAAAGAAAAGGTACAGATATTATATGATGGAGTAGATATCTATTCTATTAAGATTAAAAATAATTATAATAATGATAAAAAGTTAAAAATAATTATAGCTGGTGGGATATGTGAAGCAAAAGGTCAATATTATGCAATAGAAGCATTAAGTTATTTGCCAGAGCAAATAAAGAAAAATGTTTATTTAGATATAGCTGGTTGGGATGATCCGAAATATTTAAAGAAGTTAGAAAAATTAATAAAAGAATGTGGGTTAGAATCACAAGTAAAATTTTTGGGTACAAGAAATGATTTATATGAAATATATAAAGAATATGATGTTGGATTGACTTGTTCTAGAGCAGAAGGATTTGGTAGAGTTACAGCAGAATATATGTATGCAGGATTATGTGTAATAGGGAGTAACATGGGTGCTACTCCTGAACTAATTGAAGATAATAAAGATGGACTTATATATGATTATCAAAATATTCATGAATTATCCAGATGTATAGAACGAATTTATAATGATAGAGAATTATTAAGATATTTATCAAAAAATGGTAAAAAATCAGCAATTAAATTTTCTTCAACAAGAAATGCAAAAGAAATATATGAGGTTTATTTGGAAATATTAAATGAGGAAAATAAATGAAAATAGGAATTATAACTTTTTATAATGGCAATATAAATCATGGTGGAATGTTACAGGCATATGCATTACAAAGAACTATTGAAAACTTAGGGTATGATTGTGAACAGATATGTTTAGACAACAGAGTAACAGAAAAATTATCTTTTAAGGATAAAGTTAAATTAGTATTTAAATTAAAGTTTGGAGTATTTAATCTGATAAAGAAAAAGCTTTATGATAGAAAAATTAATGAAAAATTATTTTATATAAAACAAAGACAATCAAAAGCTTTTTTGGAATTTCAAAACCTAATACCACATACAAAAAAAATATATAAAGCAGAAGAAATTAATGAGTTAAATGATATATTTGATGAATTTGTATGTGGAAGTGATCAAGTATGGACACCATATTCAGGAGGAATTAGACCTGTACCACATAAATGGAATTACTATTTAGAATTTACTAATAAAAGAAAAATTTCATATGCTGCAAGTTTTGGTGCAGATGTATTACCAAAACAATTTGAAGAGGAAGCTGTTAAGAGAATTAATAATTTAGATGCAATTTCAGTTAGAGAAGCTAATGCAAAAAAACTGATAAGTAATAAGATACATAAAAATATACAGATTGTTCTTGATCCAGTTTTATTAATAGAACCAGATGAGTGGATGAAAATAGTAAAAAAACCAGTAGAAGAAAAATATATGCTTGCATATATTTTGGGCAATAGCAATCAAAGTAGAATTATAAGTCAAGATGCCTCCAATTTAATGAAAGAAAAGTTAATAACAATTCCATTTATAGGAGATTACAATGAGTTGGATTTTAAATTTGGAGATATACAGAAAATAGATATTTCTCCAAAAGAATTTTTAGGTTATATAAAATATTCAGATTTTGTTATAACGGATTCTTTTCATTGTGTAGTATTTTCAATTTTGTTTGAAAAAAGATTTGTAGTATTAAAGAGAAACTTGAATAAAGAAAAAAAAGCAATGAATTCAAGATTAACAGATTTACTTTCTTTAGTAGGTTTAGACGATAGAATTGTTGACAATATATCAAGTAGGAATATTCAAGAGATTTTAAATAAACCTATAGATTATTCGAGCGTATTAAAGAAAATAGAAGAAGAGAAAATTAAATCATTAGAATGGCTACGAAATAATTTATAATAAAATACGTTAGGAGTTATATATGAAAATATTAATGATTGGTGGAACGGGTACAATAAGCTACGATGCAACTAAATATTTTTTAGCACAAAATCATGATGTTTATTTATTGAATAGAGGTAATAGAAATAACCTTAGTGATAAGAGATTAAATTACATAATAGGAAATGCAAATGACGCTAAATCATTAGAGAGTGCATTGGATGGTAAAGAGTTTGATGTTATTCTTGATTTTATATTATACAACGTTAATCAAATGAAAGAAAGATTAGCAATTTATAATAATAAATGTAAACAATTCATATTTATATCATCAGCAACAGCATATAAACCAACAGATGAGATTATTACAGAAAAAACAGAATTAGGAAATGATAATTGGGAATATTCTAGAACAAAAAAAGAATGTGAAATATATTTAAGAGAGAATTCATCTAAATATAGTTTTTATTATACCATTGTAAGACCATATATTACATATGATAATAGAAGAATACCATTCCCAGTTATAACAAAAATTAGATATTATTCACTTATAAATCGAATTGAATCAGATAAACCAATAATAATGTGTGGTGATGGTAATAATAAATTAACACTTACACATACAAGAGATTTTGCAGTAGCATTAGAAGGGTTATTGTTAAATGAAAAAGCGTTTAATGAGGATTTTCATATAACAGGGGATTGTGTTGTAACTTGGAATGATATATTAGCAATTATAGAAAAAATTTTAAATAAAAAAGCAATAGTAATAAATATTCCAGTTGAAAAGCTTGCAGTATATTTTCCTTCAGAACGAGATGAATTATTGTATGATAAATCATTAAATCACGTATTTGATAATAAAAAAATATGTTCTGCTGTTCCACAATTTAAGACAACCTATACTGTTGAAAGCGGATTAAGAGATACAATAAATAATTTGAAAAATTCAGAAGACTTATCAAAGATAGATTCAGTGTGGGATTATTCAGTGAATACTATAATCGAAAAATATGAGAAAGAAACAAAAAGTAGTTATATACATAAAGCTGATATATGGAGTAAATGTATGTATTTATTATATCAGAAGTCTAAATGTACATTTTTGAAAAAAGTATTTAACAGATTGAGATATTATAGAGGTAAAATCTGATGGATATAAATAAAATTATACAATTAGATATATTTAAATATATAAGATTAAATTATCTAATTGAAAATAATAAAGTGGATTTTAGACCATTAAAAGGAACAAACATAAGTATTTCCAATAACTTTGTGGCTGAAGGTAATGGAAGATTAGAATTAAATTCTATGAGATTTAAGCATGGAAAAATGAATATGTATTTTAAAGCAGCACAAAATTCAAAATTAATAGTAAATGGTGTATGTAATTTTGGATATGGTTGTGATATATGTATATTTGAAGGTGGCTGTTTATCTTTAAATAATACTTCATTAAATGCATACGGTCAAATAAGATGCAAGAATTCTGTTACAATTGGTGACAATACGATAATTTCTAGAAATGTGCAGATATGGGATGACGATTTTCATAAAATAGTATCAGATGAAGTAAAAGAGAATACAGGAATAGTCATAGGGAAAAATGTATGGATAGGTGCAGGCGTTATAATTCTTAAAAATGTGCATATAGGAGATGGTGCTGTTATTGCTGCGGGTTCTGTTGTTACAAATGATATTCCGTCTGGTTGTTTAGCAGTTGGAGTACCAGCCAAAGTTATAAAAAATAGTGTTAAATGGGAGTTTTAAGGGTGAAACATAATTTGTTTGTTTTATTAAAAGAAAAATATAATAAGATTCCTATACCAGCTAAAGCATCAATTTGGTTTGTAGTGTGCAGTATTTTGCAAAAAGGAATTTCTTTAATAACAATTCCTATATTTACAAGAATAATGACCACAGAACAATATGGACAATATAGTACATTTATATCTTGGTATAGTATAATGATAATTTTTACATCATTAAATTTGTATTATGGTGTTTATAATAATGCGATGATAAAGTATAAAGATCATAGGGATGAATATACATCTTCAATGCAAGGACTCACAATGTTACTCACAATAATTGTTTATATTGTTTATTTGTTATTTCATAGAAATATAAACGAATTTATAGATATGACAACATTATTAGTTAGTTTAATGTTTTTGAAATTACTTGTGTCACCATCAATGGAATTTTGGCTAGTAAGAAATAGATTTGAGTATAAATATAAAATGGTTGTTACAATTACATTAGCCCAAACAATATTAGGTTCAGTAATTGGTGTCATTTTTGTTATTATATCAACTGATAAATCCTTAGCTAGAATTGCATCTTTAGTGTTGGTAGATAGTTTTTTCTGCATAGTAATAGCATTATTACAATATAAGAGGGGAAAAACTTTATATAATAAAGAATATTGGAAGTATGCAATATCATTTAATCTGCCATTATTACCTCATTATTTATCAGGCATTATATTAAATCAAGGTGATCGTGTAATGATTGGTTATTTTGAAAATGCCTCAGCAGTAGCCTTTTATAGCGTAGCGTATAATATTGCAATATTAATTAATATAATAATACAAGCTATAAATGCATCTATGACACCATGGATGTATGGTAAATTAGAAGAAAGAAAAACAAAAGATATAAGAAAAGTAACTAATATATTATGTTTAGTTATGTTATTTGTTATCTTGATGTTAATTATTTTTGCACCAGAATTATTAAAAATAATAGCATCGAAAGAGTATGGAGAGGCGGTATATGTTATTCCTCCAGTTGCAATGAGTACTTTTTTTACATTCATGTATAATATCTTTGCTAATGTAGAATTTTTTTATGAGGAAAAAAAGTTTGTATCAATAGGTTCTATATTAGCTGCAATATCTAATGTTATTTTGAATGCTATATTTATACCTATATATGGTTATTATGCTGCTGCGTATACAACTTTAATCTGCTATATTATATATAGTTTATCACATCTGTTTTTTAGTCATATTACAATCAAGAAAAATATTGGTAACACAGATATATTCGATGTTAAAGGTATACTTATATTTTCTGTTATAGGAGTTTGTATGACTATATGCTCAAGTTTATTATATAAGTATAATATATTAAGATTAATATGTACGTTTATAATTTTTATTATAATATTTATATTTAGAAATAATATTTTAAGTTACATAAATAAAATAAAAAAAATAAAGAGGTCTTAAAATGATAAGTGAAATTATTTCAAAAGATAAATGTACTGGTTGTGAATTATGTGCGAATGTATGTAATCATAATGCCATTAAAATGGTAAGTGATGATATGGGATTTTATTATCCTGATATAAATGAAGCATGTATAGAATGTAATTTATGCAAAATTAAATGTGATGAAAGATTGATAAAGACTAATAATTATTTGGAGCCAGAAACATATGCAGCTTGGTCAAAAGATAAAGATATTAGATATAATAGTACTTCAGGTGGATTATTCTCAGAACTTGCAAATGAAATAATAAGGATGGGTGGCTGTGTAGTTGGAGCACAATATAATGAGGATAACCTTGTTGAACATGTTTTGGTGGAGAATCTTATTGGAATTGAAAAAATAAGACAGTCAAAATATATTCAAAGTAGAAGTGGCAATATATATCAGATAGTTAAAAAAATGTTGAATGAAAACAGGTATGTTGCATTTTGTGGAACACCATGTCAAGTAGCTGCATTAAATAGTTATTTAGGACACAAATCTTTTGAAAAGCTGATTACAATTGATTTTATTTGTAGAGGCGTTAATTCTCCGAAAGCTTTTAAAGCTTGGCTTAATGAAATAGAAAATTCAAATAATAGTAAAGTAGTTAAAGTATGGTTTAAATATAAGGAAGGTGGATGGAAAACATCTCCAAAAAGAACACGATTGGATTTTAAAAATGGTAATTTTAAAATAAAAGATGGAAAAGAAAATTTATTTATGTATGGATATCTTACATCCAATTTATATATAAGACCAAGTTGTGGTGATTGTGATTTTAAGGGTATTCCACGTCAATCAGATATTACATTAGCTGATTTTTGGGGAATTGAAAGTAAGTTAGATGATGATAAAGGTACATCTTTAGTACTAATAAATAATGAAAAGGGAAAAGCATTATTTAATAGGATAGAAAATAACGTAATATCATATAAAAGGAATTTTTCTGAAATATTTGAAAAAAATGTATGTTTTAATTCATCAGTAGAAATACCATCGGAAAGCGAAAAATTTTTACGAGAGCTTTCTTATAAACCATTTAGTAAAGTGTTAAGTAAATATGATAGGATTTTTAAATTAAAAAAATGGAAAAGAAGGTTTAAAAAGGTAATAAATCTTTTTAGAAAATAATTTTATTTAAAATTTTTATTTAAACTATTGTATTTTGTTCTGGTTTAAAATAATAATATATAATGTTATTAAGAAATTAGTAAAAGATAAAATATAGAGACAAGGAATACTATACTGATGATTGGGGTAATAATTACTATAATAGTCGTTATATGCATAATAATAATTTTTTCGCTGGTTAAAGTGGCAAGTTATGGAGAATTTTTAAAAGATAAAAAAAGAAATGAGGACAAAGAGTAAGATAATATTTTTTGATATTGAATGAATAATATATTGTAATATAGTGTCGTGCTAGAATTGTGCTGCAAGATGATGGGATTATCTTGTGGTACAATTTTTATTTACATAATGAATAATTGGGATTATCATAGAGATGTAGTTAGTTGATGAGTAGAAATGTGATATGATAAACAGGATAATATTTTATATAATAACCTGAAAAAGAAGGTAAACGCTCAAACCCATGTACCTTGACTTTTAAAAGACCGTTAACCACGGTCTTTTTGTTTTCTGATGTATTCTGGCAGCTTTGGTGACCATGGAAGAAGATCTTCCAGAAATGAGCGGTCTGTATCGTCCATATGTTCCGGTATCTGGGTCAGCAGATATTCAAAGTACTCATAAGGCTTTAAGTTATTAGCTTTAGCTGTCTCTGCAATACTGTATATTATTGCTGAGGATACAGCTCCATTGATTGTATCTATCATTTCCCAGTTCTTCTTGCCTATACAAAAGCCTCTTATTGCACGTTCCGATGCATTGTTATCCATTGTGACTTCACCATCCTCAAGAAATACTCTCAGATATTTTTCCTGATTGAGTGCATAAGTGACAGCCTGTTTCAGTTTAGCTGTGCTGGCTTTTCTTTCGTTTGATTTAAGATACGCAAATAAAGCATCAACCAGTGGCTTTATTACCACCTGACGCTGTCTGAGTCTGTCTTTTGGCTTAAGCTCTTTCAGCTTATCCTCTTCACGGTAGACTGCCTGTATCTGTTTTATTACCAGATATGAAAGGCTTTCTTTCTGGGCAGCCTTTGGAACTGCCTTTAATGCCTCATCAAATTTTCGCCTGAAGTGTACCCAGCATCCGGCTATCTTAAGATCTTCCAGTTCCTTTTCTGCTGTATGGTATACCTGATAACCATCGGTTACACATACCCCGGAATAATCTTTAAGAAACTGCCTTGGATGTGAAGCATTTCTTGTCCGCTGGTATTCATACAGGACTATCTGCTCATCTGAATACATATATCCTGAACGGTATACCCACATAAAGCTCTTGGAACCGGCTGGTCTGCCGTCTTTGTTTACAAGCACAGGAGTCTCATCTGCCTGGATTACATGAAATCCATAAAGCTTCATATGAAGATCATTTATCTCCAATGCTTCTGTTACATTTCTTGGCCATTTGAAACTGCCTTCTTCAACCCTTTTATGCATAAGCAGAAATCCGTCACCTTCCCATAGAAGTCATTTTATCCTGTCATTCTTTCTTCCGCAGAATAAAAAGATTGTATCTTTATCGTGTGGATCAAGTTCAAACTGATACCGTACGATTCCTGCAAGTCCGTCTATTCCTCTCCGTAAATCCGTGTAGCCGGCTGCTATAAATATGCGTTTAAAACCGGCTGCATCATTAAGCATGGTTAAATGCCTCTATAAGATTTTTTATAAAATCAGGTGTAGCAGTATTAGTGATTTCAAATGTAACTCCATTGGTTTTTATTACAGCAGCTATTGTATTATCTTTAAAAGAACAGCCATCATTTTTGTTTTCACATATAGTATGTGTAACAGTTAATTCTGTTGATGCCGGGACTTCTTTAGTTACAGGAAGTTCCACAAATGTAGCTGCCTACTTTTTAAGACTGTGCTGTGTTTCCAGCTCCCTAGCATTCAATAATTATAACCTCCTGAAAAATTTGTGATAATTGTACGAATTGTACAATTTGTTAAAATCGTACAACTTGTGCAACTGAATTATTATGGTTATATCAAATTTTTCGGGGGATTTGTAGGTACATGGGTTGGAGCATTTACGAAGAATGCAACAGCAGTGCTAATAATGATGGTTATATAGATGAACTAATTGAAAAAATATCAAAATCACGTGTTTCACATTTTATATACCCTCAATTTGTTAAATGGTTGTGGAACTCTCTGTTTGATAATTTTGATTCTATTATGTATCAGCAATTTAAGAAATTGAGAGAGGAAGGTATAAGAAAAAATTTTAGTTTGTGTAGTTATATGATTTTCCGAGGTTTATTGCTTGATAAAGAAAAAGTATACAATAGTATTTTATTTACAGAAAGTGAAAATAAGGAAATACAAAAGGAATTGTTACAAATTGAAGGAATCTTATTATAATAAATTTTTGAAAAATTATCATAGACTAGACCATATTATGTTAATAGAAATATATAAAATGGTTTTGATATTTACGATGAGGTGATATTATATTATTATAATATGCTTCATTAGGTAATAAAGATAAGGAATATAATGATTAGAGTATAGGAGACAAAAGATGCTGTATAATAAAACTAAAGAAATTTTACAAAAATGGGAATCAAAAAAAGATGAATTACAAATAAATGAAATCCTAAATGATATGGAAAATATGATTTTTGATGAGAATGAGAGTGATATAAAAAATGCACAGACTTTAAAATATAATCACGATTATTTGAAAAAAATAAAAGAATGTTATAGGTTCATTGAAGATTATATTACTGAAAAAGATGTTGAGTTTTTATTAAGATTGTCAAAAGTAATTTCAAAAAATAGATATTGGACATACGTTTTATATGATATCGAATTTAGATATAAAAAGGTAATACTAGAACGAAATGGTGAGGATTTATATTTAAAACTTGTTGAATTTTGGTCTGAATTTAATGATAGTTTTTATGATTATGGAAAAGCAGTAGAAATGCTGAGCAAATATTATAAGAAATCATATTGTAATACTAAAAAACTTGATCAGGAAAAAATAACAAATGCTTTCTTTAGAAATATAAAATATTGTGGAGATGTGAATGATTATGGATTTTTTTATGAAGGAATTAAAGCAATTTCAGAACATATGCCATCGTTAAATGATGAACTTATTGTCAGCATAATAGAGCAATATTCATTAAATGAAATTATAATAAAAGACGTATATCGCCATCAAATTTTAACATTAATCAATTGTATTACAGAAGATAGCAATTTGAAACAATATTTTACGAATACAATATTATATGGTGCATTAGTTGCTAATATATTAGCTAAGTTATTAATATCCAAGGATAATAATTATGATAATAATTATTATAATATTTGGTATGATGATAAATATACAATTAAAAATCTGAAAGCAAACAGAGACATTTCTGTTTTTATAGACGAAAATAGATGGTATATTAGTAACGCAAAAGAAAAATATATTGTCGAAATTAAAGATTGTGGTAATAATAAAGAAAAAATAATACTTTTGAAAAAACTGGAAGAAGTAAAGCCTGATAAGGAAATACCATTTGAAGTAAAACCATATGAATGGCGTTTGAATAGTTTAATTAATAATAAAGAACTTTTGAATGAAATAAAAGGATGGTTATATGATGAAGAAGGACAAATGTTTAGTTTTTCTTATTTATATATTAAAAATTTTCGGAAATTTAGCGAACAACAAATTTCATTTACGCACGAGTATGTATTTGATTATTTAAATAAAAGAATTGAAAAAGATAACAATGATTATATGGATGTAACTGGATTATATGCCGAGAATATAAGAAGCATATCTTGTATTGTTGGTAAAAATGGTTCCGGGAAAACTAGTATAATTGAGTTTTTGGGTAAATATTTTTCGCAAATAATTGGCAGGTATGATTTAGGGAAAAAAGAAATATCAGATATTTTAAAAGATTTAAAATTACCTGCAGATATGGAGTTTTTAGCGATTTTTGAATATGGTAAACAGCATTATTATATATCTAATATTAGCGGTGTTAGTCATAGTGATTTTGTAAAAGATTATGGCAATGTGCGTGGGTTGCTTTCAGGAAATGGAGAAAAAAATAAGGTATATTTTTTCTCAAATAAAGTTGATTTATGGAGTGATAATAATATACATAAAAATCCTAAATATGCTTTTTCACAAATTGAATATACTCGTTCAGGTGATATTAAGGAAAAAGTTTTATTACAGAAAAATAATAAAAGAGTAAATCTTATGTGTTGTTATGTGTTTACATATATCAAATATTATTTAATGAAGGGTCAAGGAAATTTTTCTGAATTTGAATGGGAAGGAATAAAACTAGTTAATCATCTACCATTGAATGTTAGAGAAAAGTGGGAATATATAATACAATTTTCTAATTACTCAAGAATGCGTAATGATGAAAAAGTGAGAGATTTTTTTTTAAAAGAAGATAATGAGTATTTTCAGTTATCATCTGGACAAGAAGCAAAGCTAATATTTTTATCAAAATTATATTGGTGTGTTGAAGGTTATAAAAAATTCTTACAAGAATATGGAGATTATTTAAAAGAAGCTAAAGAACAAATAGATGAAAGCAGATGTATTCAAAAAGAGGAAGCTGCAATTATATATATTGATGAGGGTGATGTATATTATCATCCAGAATGGCAGCGTCAATTTGTAAAGTCTGTCTGTGAAATATTAAAGAAAAGAGAAGATGAATGTCAGTTACAGGTTATAATAGCTACAAATTCACCATATATTTTATCTGATTTTTTAAATCAGGATGTTATATATGTTTTGAATAATGAGGAAGCTTCACCTAAAGTAGAAACTTTTGGACAGAATATACACACATTATTAAGCAGTCCCTTTTTTATGTGTTCAACATTGGGGCAAATTGCATATGAAACGATTATTAATCTGATTAAAATCTTGAATGAAAAAAGTGAAAAAGAAATGCCTAATAAAATCTTTGAAGATAAGATAAAAGAAATGTTTCATATAAAAGACAATTCTGTGGATATATATAAATTTTTGGTGAGGTTTTCAGATTCAATAGGTGAGGAAATATATAGAATTCAAATCAAGCAATTAATTTCAGAAGTATATGCTGATAAAGTAATTGATGAAGAAGATCCAGACGTTATCAAAAAGAAAATAGAAAGTTTACAAAAAAAGTTAGAAATAATAGAAAGAAAAAATTAGAAGAAAGCTAGGATAATGATTAAATTAGATAAATATTCATCGGAGTTTGAATTAGAATATGTTAAGATTGCATATGGAAAAGTAAAGAGTGGAAAAGTTGACTGCAATACATTTGTTGACCAGTGTAAAAGCTTTATTCCTGCTGAAATTATCGAGCATAACAAATCAGAAGAGGAATATATAAAAAAGTTAATATTATTGCCATATTCTTCAATTAAAGAAATTATTAATAACATAGAAAAAAACGATATAAATAAAAAAATGTACAAAAAAAAAGTTTTTGTATGTATGAATGACACCAAAATTAGAAAAAGTCCATTTAAAGAATTTTATAACTGTTTTGAAAAAGTTAGAGATGCTAAATTTGATGAGGGTGATAAAAAATTAAGTATACATATGACAGAAAATTTAGGAATTACTGTATGTCCTTATTGTAATAGAGATTATATAAATTCAAGATCTAATAAACATTCAGGCAATCAATTGGATCATTTTTATAATAGGAGCAGTTATCCATTTTTAGCAGTATCCTTATATAATCTTATACCATCTTGTAGTGTATGCAATCTTATTAAAAGTAATCAAAAGGAGAATTTGGTTTCTCCTTTTGATGAAAATTATAATTTTGAAAGCAGTGAATTTTTATTTAATATAAAAGATGATGATATAAAGATTGATTGGAAGAAATTTGATAATGAGCCGATAAAAGAAAATGTAAAGGTATTTGAATTAAAGGAAGCATATAAAATACATGAAACAATGGAAGTTAAAGACATTTTGGAAAAGAGAATGACGTATGTAAGTTCACAAAGAAATGAAATTATTCATTTAATGAAAGAGGCTAATTTAACAATTACAGAGCAGCATTTGAAAGAACTAATATATGGAAAAGAAATAACTCAAGAGGATTATAAAACAATGCCATTAGGGAAAATGAAACATGATATATTTAAAAAGTTAAGAGTGTATTAATTTTAAATCTGGAGTATATTATAATGCTATAAGAAGTTTATATTTTCTTAAAGCTGCGATTGTTGCTCTTTCAAGAAAATATGAATTAAGGAATGTTTGAGGGGTTGCCAATGTATGAAGAGATATAATGTGCTGAAGGTTATGAAGAAAAAACAGATATACATATAAAAATTGTTAATTTTTTCATACTGTTATTTGCGTATTTTATGAAGTCGGCAGAAATTTTTTCTAGAGGATATAAACTTGATAATAGCTAAGCTGGAATCTAGCGTATGGATAGTTAAAACGAAAGAAGTGATAATCCACCGAAAGGAGGATGCTCCTGTTAGACATGAGAAGTAAACTGTCTTATATGAAGAGAGTAAAATGTAAAAATATTGACAATTAAATTATAAAGTAGCATTATATAAATAAGAATAAAACTATATATAAAAAATATTTACATTGCTTTGTGGACGATTGGAGAGAAAAATATGGAAGTATTGTTTGATAATAATATGATAGTTGTATTTATATTTTTCTTAATTAACATATTGGGTTATTCCGAAATAAAGTTCATTGAACAAAGGATATGTATTGCATATACTATAATATTTATAATGAGAGCTTTAAATATAATAGGAATAGCTTTAGCGATTATGTTGAATTTACTTACAATAATGGTGTACGTTGAGATATTAACTGAGGATAAGATGAAGCTTAAGCTTTTAACACAAATAAAATATATACTCTTAGATTATTTATATCAAGCCGTATTTACTTTTCATATATTTGAAGTTACATTCAGTTTGTTTTTTTATGAATTGTCATATAGTACCAATTTGTTAGAAATAAAAGTTGTAAGTATGGTTCTTGCAATATTTTTAAGTGTTTGGTCGATACATATTGTACTAAGTGAAGATATGGAATATGCTTCATTTACAGAAATTTACGATAAAATTATGTTATATCCTTTAAACGAATTTAAATATAATAAAAAATTTTGCCAAGTAAGTAAAATATTAACATATATTGAAGACAGACAATTTTATACTAGGAAAGGATATACAGTATTTTCTATAAGTTCAGCTAGAAATATTTTGGAGAAAAAAAGAGAAGAAACAAATTATAAGATGAGTAGAATTCTAATACTTTATTCTATGTTTAAATCTTTTATTTATAATATGAAAACACATAATAGAGGATATTCAACAATAGGTTCACAATTATTAAGAACATTAGCTATTAAACATGGATATGAAAATGCATGGAAAAGAAAAATATATGAAGTGATATATACCTATATATTTTTAAATTGTCTATATAAATATGAAGTGAAATATAGAGTTGCAAATAGGGAACATTTTAGGGATTGGATAATATATTTGTATTTTCATAATGTGAATACATTTCTTGGAAAAGAAGATATAAGATTTTCGAAAATATTAAATGCATTTGATATGCAATATAATAATTTGAATGAAAAAGACATATATGATATATCAAATGAAGGAGTATTAATCGCATGTTGGGGATTGAGTAAAAAGACAAAGTATATTACAAAAGAAAATATAAAGGATTGGATTCCTAATATTGAAGGCGTTGAATTTGATGTTGATAAATTAATAGATATGATTAAACACTTAGATGAACCATATTATAATGGACAGTATTTGAAGTAAAATAGTTTATTTTGTAGAAGATATAAGGGAACGTATAGAGAATAACATCATAGCAGAGATACTTAATAAGATAGAAGTACAAGCCATTTGTGAGTGTTAACAGCGATGTGCCAGAAGGTGCAAGGTTTCTTGTAAGCTGCAAGCATTTTGAATGTTATAAGTATGTACTGGGTAAGTCTGTGTATACAGATGATAGTTTTGATAAGGATATTTGTAATAATGATGATGGCAACAGTGATATAGTTGTAAAACCGGCAACAGACAGAATAAATATAAGTGAGTATACAATGTCATTCAGAAGTATAATTGTTATTGAGGGTTGTGGAAAATAACAGTTGGTGAGAATGAGATGGATTACAGGGCGGGAGACAGTTTCTTTGTGAAAGCAGGGGAGAAGGTCGTTAGTGTTGAGGGAACTGGAGTTATTATTGTTACGAAAGTGTGAGATATTGTATATTTAATAAAAAATTTATATTATAGATTTGTTTTATGTAGTACAATAAAAATATAAAAAGCTGTTTATGGTTTTACTTGGAGTTTGGTTAAGTTGCTTAAATGTTACATTAAAAGGCAAAGGATTTGTGAAAAGCATTGAAGTTGACGGAGGTGCATTTATGAAAGCAATGTTAGAAACGTATTTGTTGGTTCAGATGGGATTACCTACAGGTGTGCTTGGGGTTCGTAGCCTAATGATTTACAAATAAAATGACTGAATGAAGAGTAAACATTAATAAATAGAATGTTCACCTAGAGGTTGGAACCTCTGAACCCCACCAAAATTAAATAAATATTTAGAGTATTATTTATAATGGGAATAATTTTTAATTAGTTTTATTATGTTTTCGTTCAAAGATATATATGAGAAGTTCATTCCATGGTGAAAGACTGTCAGGCTGTTCATCTGTCATTTCCTCATTTGGTCTTGATTCTAACAAGAATTCAAGATATTTGTATGTGGTGTAACTGTTTTCTCGCGTAGGCTTGGAACTTGAGCTGTTGCTTGAGATACGAGTTTATTAATGCGTGTTCGTACACCAGAACGTGTTAACTCATCACCATTTTTGTTTATAAAAAGATAATCGGTGCATTCAGCAGGGTAGAGCGTTCAAAAAATAGTGTAGATGGAATATAATAATAAAATTTGAGTTTACCTCGGTAAGAAGAAAATTTTTACCGAGGTTCATTTTTTATGAAATGGTCTTTATGAAATAGGTTATTGACCATTTTAACTTATAGACATATGATTTGCTTATGCAATGCATAAAGAGGTGAACTATGGAAGCAAGAGAAGAATTGAAAAAATTAAGAGAAAGTACCGGTATGAATCAAAAAGAATTTTGCGAGTACTTTGAAATTCCTTATATGACTGAAACAGATTGGGAATTAGGCAACCGGAGAGTTCCAACATATCTTTTGCGTTTGATGGAGTATAAGATTCGGATAGAGCAGTTGGCTGATAAAAGGAATCAAGAGAAGACGGAGGATAAGAAATAATGGATAAGAAAACAATAAGTACTATGAAAAAATGTTTGATGATATTATGCATACAACAGAGGATGGAACAGTTGAATTTTGGTATGCAAGAGAGCTTATGGGATGTTTGGGTTATACAACATGGCGTAGATTTAAAGATGCGATAAATCGAGCAATAGAATCTTGTAAAAGTGCTGAAATAGAGGTTTCAGACCATTTTGCCGATGCCGTCAAAATGGTTGAGATTGGTAGTAAAGCGGTGCGAGATGTGGATGATATTATGCTTACCAGATATGCATGTTATCTTATTGCGCAAAATGGAGATCCAAGAAAAGAGGAAATTGCTTTTGCACAAAGTTATTTTGCTGTACAGACAAGAAAACAAGAGCTGATTCTTAATGAATTAATAGGTTCAACATGTGCAACAGCATTGGCGAAGTATGCGATTATACAGCTGATCAGGCAAGGAATTCCAGCTTATCTTATAAAGGATTTTACTGGCTATAATGATGATATTTATAATCATTGTCAGGAGATAGTTAATGAGGAGAATGGTGCGGTGTCAAAAGAGGAAAGATGCAAGATTATAGATGCTGGAATCAGGATGAGCAGGTTGAGTGAGATTATGTAGAAAATATATAGTTTGAATGCAATAACGATTGAGCAGTAATTATCAATATTGATGAAGGAGAGAATAATATGCCAGATTTTAATATATCAGATTCAATGGCAGAATCTATTTTTAATAATGAGATAATACAGAATATGACGGATGAAGCATTTGATAATATACTTGATACGATAGGATTTGCTGTACCAGATATTATAAGAGATATACCAATATTTAAGTACACTGTTTCCATATATTCGTTGGCAAATGACATAATAAAGCGTGTTGAAGTAAAGAAACAATTCAGGTTTTTAAGGGCATTGTCTAAAGGTAACATTAACCAGAAAGAATTAAATAAAAGAAGAATTGCATATGTGAATAAGAAAAAGTGGGTATACAGGGAAATTGAGCAGCTATGTTTATTTATATCAAGAAGTAATGATGTTAATAAGTCACAGATTCAAGCATATCTTTATATTTCACTTGTGAATAAAGATATAGAATATAAGGATTTCGTGGAATATCTGCAAATTATTGATATGATGTTTATGGAAGATGTGAAAGAATTGATAGATATATTTGAGCAGGGGAAGAATCATAAATATGATTATGCAAGGTGTTTTAGATTGCAGGCATTGGGAATGCTGACTGGTGGGATAACTGTTTATTGTGGAGAGTCGAGGGTGGATAAGTTTTATTTAACAGATATGGGGAATGGGTTATGTAATATGATAATAAATAATAGGAATAACTAAAAAAATTTATCAACACCAAGTATTACGATTTTAACGGTGTTTTACTGACTATGAGTAGATTGATTCCTGTTTGCCATAAGCATCAAGAATTATTGAATCTAAATTCAGTATGACAGCCTCAGGCATCTGAATGCTGTAGATTTTCTTTCTAAGAATTCGGACTATCGAAAGGAACTGATTTAAGGAATCTTCATCCAGACGATTATGAAATCTTGAAATAGTTGGCTGTGATGCCAAAGCCGTTTTGTCCAGCACTGCTTTAAACACAGGATCATTGGTAAGTTCATCTGAAGCATCATCTTCAAAGTAACTAGCAATGATCATATATATCATCTGAAGGAGATTATCCTTGTCAGTGTGATATCTAAATGATGCAGAATAATTGGTTTTAAATGAGTGACTGTAAAGTTTATCAATGCCAAGTTTGCTAACGAATTCTTTGATAAGAAGTAAACCTGCATTGGAGGATAAATCACCGTCATCAAAATTTATTTTAATCTGTCTATTGCTTTCTAGTGATAAGGTGTTTACTATACTCATAAAGGGCTCCTTTGTTGTAATTGTTAAGACGTTGAAGACCTTAATTTTACCACAAATGGATGCTCTTTTTTCATTCACTTAATAAGTGAAAAGCAATATGCAATTAAAATACAGTAACTATGTGGCTTTCAGCCACTTTCACGACAAAGCCGTGAATAATTCAGGGTTAAGTATATTTTACTTTTGATCGTATATATTTGATCCATTATAGAATGGTGGCGTTGGGAAATAGCTTTCTACATCGGAAAACAAACTACATGCTAAATCCGATGTCCAAAATCTAAAATAAGCGATAGCTCCGGCATCGGGAACGAGTTTTGTTCATAAATCGATGCTGATATCTTAATACAAGCGGCATATCAGGCATCGAGAAACTGAATAGTCATCTGATCCGATGTCTCTGTCAAAGATATAGCCTGCACCGTAAAGCTGCCTGCCCTTTTTTAGGACAATAAGCGGGAATCCTCGGCAATTCAATTACCGAGATGAAAGCGTAGGATTGTGCGTATCCGCACAAAAATATAACAACAAAAATTTATTTCTTATATCTCCTGATTCTTGTATTTGTTTTCGGAAGAAAGCGGGTCAGATCTGCGTTGAAAATCAAGAGCATTTTGTGCTATAATATAAATGTAATAGAATCTATGAACCAGAAGGAGAATGGAGATGCTGCTGTCACATAAAACATCCATAAAGATCAGTCAGGAATATTCCAATATCATAGGGCATATGTGTTATGCAGCATCCAAACTCTGGAAT
>OGEU01001113.1_pt1 | contig 24021 bp, 20 predicted proteins | sample 1570651 | NCBI WGS metagenome assembly OGEU01 (sample SAMEA2582129, study PRJEB24529) | metagenome | biome: Human gut stool | place: China | collected 2011 | reverse complement strand
TTAAGATGACTCGTTACGAATTCGCTACTATGTTGTACCGTGCACTTCAAAATGGTGCTCCTATCGATGACAACATGAAACGTGCTATGAACGAATTTGGTCCTGAATTACAAAATATTCGTCTTAACCACTTCCGTGTGGATCGTATTTCTGGTGCTGACAACGATCGTCATAAAACAGAACGTGTTCGCGTTAACAACGAACCTAAAACTCAACGCGACGTATACGGTTCCCGTATTAACCAATAATACGTTGATAACAACTTCCCCTCGAGCTTGTGAAAGCTCAAAAACAGGATGTATCCCAGTGATACATCCTGTTTTTTTATGCTTATATAGAATTGATATATTAACCCTGAAATATAAATAGTGAAATTAATATTTATACATCTTATGTATGTTGGATAACTTTTATAATAGATAAAATACTAGTATTACGATATATCATTCTATGTTTTCTTATTGGGTATAAAAACTTCATATAATATTTATGTAAAAATCTTGAAAGTAAATATATATAGGTGTATAATAACGTTCATAAGTAATAAATATACATAGTTTATGAATAAAAATATAGATATGAGGGAAAGACCATGAAAGAATTTAGACAATTAACTGTAGCAGATACAGCGGAATATCATAAGGTATTAATCGACGGTTATGCAGCGATTAAGGACTATCCGATTACATTCGATGCTATCGATTTTACAGAAGAAGAATCCAAGGAGTGGATCGAAACCTATCCTGTATATGGATTGTATATTGATGGGCAACTTGTTAGTTCCATTACGTTCTGTATGCCGTGGATTAAATATTCTACACCGGATAAATTTCCACACATCGCTCACTTTGTAACCGCACCAGAGTTTAAAGGAAAAGGTTATGCTCGGGAAACTCTTGGCTATGCTGAAGAATTATTGATTAACCAATTTAAAACGCCTGCTGTTACATTGGGGACTGCAAAAGAACATCCATGGTTGCCTAAAATGTATGAGTCCTTTGGCTTTAAGGCCTATGACAAAGTTCATTTTAGAGGTAAACAACATACTACCATACTTTTCAAAAAGGATTTATTATAGTTGCCTAGTAACTAATTAAACCTTATACATAACTATTTTGATATAGAGTGTACTTAATGTGACATAATAACTGTATCAAATGAGAGTAATGTATAAGGTTTATTTGTTTATGCAAAAAAAACATATTTGGGTATATAAAGTAAACATATATATTATATAATGTAAACATATATATTATATCTATGGACTATAGAACTAGTTTATAGATGGTTTGTAGAAAGGATGTGAGACTATGTTAGTCTTATCTGGTATTTTAGTGATGGTCATCGGTCTGATGCTGCGCTTTAATGCCTTGTTAGTTGTCGTAGCCGCAGGTTTTGTAACGGGCCTTGCAGGTGGTCTCAGTATCAACGATATCGTTGGTGCTATTGGGGAGGCCTTTGTTAAAAATCGTTATATGTCATTATTTATTTTGATTTTACCTGTTATTGGTCTTATGGAACGTCACGGCTTGCGTGAACGGGCAGAAATTTTGATTGGTAAAATCAACGCTGCTACTGCTGGTCGTATCTTTATGATTTACTTATTTGTACGCCAAGTAACAGTAGCCTTTGGTATTAACATGTCCGGTATGGTTGCCATGGTTCGTCCATTGATCGCGCCTATGAGTGAAGCTGCTGTGGCTCAAGGCCGTCCAGTATCTCAACGAACTCTAGATAAGGTACGCGGTATAGCTGCTTCTGCAGATAATACAGGTAACTTCTTCGGTCAAAACTTATTCCTTGCTGCTGGTGGTTTGTTACTCATCAAGGGCGTTATGGAGCAACTAGGTTATTCTGTAGAGTTAACAGATATGGTATTGTATGGATTGCCAACTGCAGTGTGTGCATATATCGTTAACTTCATTCGCTTTATTATCTTCGATAAAACAATTCAAGCCTATGTAGCTCGTGACGAAGCGGATATGAAAGCTGGTAAATTAGTACCTAATGAATTCAATATCCTTGTTACACCAGAAGAATTAGCGAAAGGGGGCAAATAATATGTTAGAACTACTCTATAAAATGCAGCCCTTAGATTATGTATATCTTCTCGTAGGGATTATTCTATTTATCTTTGCCATTCAATCATTTTTAGATAAAGAACATAAATATCGCATTGGTACAGGCCTATTCTGGTTATTGTACAGCGTGTCCTTTATCTTTGGTTCTTATCTCTCCAAGGAAATTAATGGTTGGCTCGTAATTGCTATGGCAGTCATCGTGTTGGTAAAACAACTTGGTAAGGGCAATTACTTTGAATCTGCTATCGAATTTAAAAAAGGCGAAGCAGTTCGTATTGGTAATGTTATCTTCGTTCCAGCTTTGCTTGTTGGTATTATTACATTCATCATCGGCTTCTTTACTAAACTAGGTGCTCTTGTTGGCCTCGGTATTGCGGCAATCATCGCTATGTGTGCTGCTCTTTACATCACTAAGGGTAAACTTAACCAAGGTTTCCATGAAGGTCGTCGCCTTATCGATGCGATCGGTTGGACTGCTATTTTGTCCCAATTATTAGCGGCTCTCGGCTATCTATTTAATTTGGCTGGCGTTGGTAAAATTATCTCTAGTGCGGTTGCAAGTGTAGTGCCTGCTGATAACGTGTTCCTCGTTGTTGTAGCATACTGTATCGGTATGGTTATCTTCACAATGATCATGGGTAACGCCTTCGCTGCGTTTGCAATGATTACAAGTGCCATCGGTATTCCAATGCTCGTCGTAGCTCATGGTGCTAACCCAGCTGCTGTTGGTGCTATTGCAATGCTTGCAGGCTATTGTGGTACATTGATGACTCCTATGGCGGCCAACTTTAACATCGTACCGGTAGCGCTCCTCGAAATGCGCGACCAATACGGCGTTATTAAAGCACAACTTCCAATTGCATTAATTATGCTCGTGTTGAACATTCTATTAATGTATTACTTTATTTAACCTTTATCTTTGAAAGAACGATATTCTTATGAAAGCGGATGTTATATACAATCTGCTATGATATGGTTTTGGTGTATGATTGTCTTTATGAAAACATGTGCTTATTGATATAAATCATAGAATTTCGTTATGAGGTAGTGTGATGAAAACAATTTTGATTACCGGTTTTGATCCATTCGGCGGTGAACCTATTAACCCTGCTTGGGAAGCGGTAAAAACAATGGATGGTTATACCGATGGTGACTACAAGGTAGTGACTCAAATGGTTCCTACTGTACGTTACAAATCTGTTGATACTGTGAAAGCAGCAGCTGAAGAGTGCAAACCAGATTTCATTCTATGTGTTGGTCAAGCAGGCGGTCGTCCTGATATTACAGTAGAACGCGTCGCTATTAACTGTGATGATTTCCGCATTCCAGATAATGGAGGCAACCAACCGGAAGATGAACCTGTTGTAGCCGACGGTCCTAGTGCATACTTTGCAACATTGCCTATTAAAAACATCGTTAATGCATTGCACCAAAATGGCATCCCTGCAAAGGTTTCTAATACAGCGGGTACCTTCGTATGTAATCACTTGATGTATGGTGTATGTCATTATGCAGCGCAAAAGGGCAATATCAAGGCGGGCTTCATGCATATTCCGTACTTGCCATCCCAAGTAGTGGATAAACCAAATCAACCAAGCATGGCTGTTCAAACTGTACGTGCTACACTAGAAACCATTGTTCACGTATTAGCTCATGGTGAAAGCTACAAGGCACAAGATATTAACTATACAACACCGCACGAATAAAAGTCTTATAAATAGTGCTTATTTAATATGCATAATAGATTTTATTCTACGTATAAGATTGTTTACGTATAATACAAAATAAAATTAATATATGAGATATTGTGTGATATCTATATGAGAGAAGGTCTTTTTAATGAATAAAAAGTTGGTAGCAAGTTTAGTTTCCTGTATGGTATTGGGTTCTGTAAGTGTGTATGCAGCCAATCCATTTTCCGATGTAGATGCTTCTAGTTGGGCATATCAATCTGTTGAGCAATTAGCGAATGCAGGTATTATTAATGGATACCCAGATGGAACTTTCAAAGGGAACAATCCTATTACGCGATACGAAATGGCTCAAATGGTAGCTAAGGCGATGGCTAACCAAGATAAAGCCAATGCGGAACAACAAGCCATGATCAATCGCTTGGCCGACGAATTTGGAAATGAACTCAACACATTAGGTGTGCGAGTAGCCAAATTAGAAAATCAAGTAGGGAATGTAAAGGTGACTGGTAACTACCGTTTGCGTTACCGTGGTAGCGAGTTGAAAAATGATACCTATGCGTATGGTAAACATTCCTCCTTTGATTATCGTGCTCGTGTGATCTTCAATGCTAAGGTTAACGATAAAACTGATGCGGTTGTACGTATTCAAGGTTCTAGTGAATTCGGCAATAGCAATGCTACACAAGGTAAAATTAATCTTGCCTATGTAGATCATCATTTTGGTAAAGACACTACATTGCGCGTAGGTCGTCAACTCTATACACCAGGTCTAGGCCTTATGTATGATGATCTCGTTGATGGTGCTCGCCTCATGTACAAACATGGCAAGCTCGATGTATCTGCTAGTTATGGTTACTGGTTGGGCGGCGCTCCTACTTACCAAACTAGAGAAAATACAGTTACTGCAGCTATGGTTGAAGTTAAGGGTAAACTTAATAAACATGTTACTCTTGGTGGTATGTATGGTCGTTTCCATGATGGTAAATTGTACCAAGGCCAAGATGTGGATGCGTTGACAGGTAAACAAGTTAAATCCTTTATTGATTCTCCATACAAAAATATTTGGGGCCTCAATACAAATATGAACTTTAACCGTTGGAATGTATTCGGCGAATGGCTTACAGCTCCAGGCGTTTCCGATTCTCATGCTTGGATGGCTAGTCTTGGCTATGGTAACTATGACATTAAGAAAGCTCATACCTATAGCGTACGCGGTCAATACTACTACCAAGAAGGAAACTCCCCAATCTTCAGTAGTGCCTTTGCGCCTGCCTATAGCTTCTACAATCAACATTATGTAGATAATAAGGGCGTTGCCCATGTACGTAATGGTTTCAAAGGCTTCGTAGCTAATGTAAACTACGTACCATTCCAAAATGTATCTATCGGTGCTTACTATGGCTTCGGCAATAAAGATATGGATGGTAATACATTAGGCGATTACTGGCGTACAGATGTAAACTTCATGTTCTAATATATGTAGTTTGCATAACACATAATGGTTATATAAGATACATATTGTTATTTAATGGATCATGAACGCATCATGTTTATATAACACATAATCTAAATAAAGCTCGAGTTATATCTAGAAAGGATATGGCTCGGGCTTTTTTGTTTTTAATAATCATTATAAATTTTAAATACCTACTATTGACATAGGTATTTAAATAATATATTATAAATACATAATCATATTAAGTTAGTAGGAATAAGTGAGGGATATCACAGTAGCTTTCAAAATAAGAATTGTAAGGCCAATAGAGATGACCTCCATAAGGAGTATAGAATGAGTGAACACGTAGATGTAAGCAACATCAAGGATCCTAGTATCGCGGCAGCTCGAAAAGAGGTTGAGTTCCAACGTGCTATGAATCCTTGTCCCATCGATTTTTCTGAGTTTCAATCTAGTAACCCTCGTTCTCAAGGGGAACAAAAGGAGTATGAAGGTAAAGATGCTTCGAATTTTAACCGTCGTCAAAAATATTCTGATAGCGAAGAACCTCAATTCACAACACCTTTTGGCAGTGAACCAGGGCTTTTACCTGTAGAAAAAGACCGTTATCGTCTTGTATGGTCTAAACATTGCCCTTGGGCTCACCGTATTGCCATTGCCATCGATTTGCTTGGCTTAGATACGGTAATCTCTAAAGGCACGGTTGATCCATTGCGTCCAGCAGGGGTTATTGCAGACTGGTTCTTTACCCTTGATAAAGATGAAAAAGATCCAGTACTAGGCATTCACTCCTTAGGTGAAGCGTACCGCAAAGGTGACCCTAACTACGACGCACGTTCCACAGTACCAGCTATCGTAGATGTTACAACTGGTGCGGTAGTAAACAACGATTACCATGCGTTGACTACAGAATTAGCATTGGGATTTAAAGATTTCATCTCTCCTGATGCTCCAGATATTTACCCAGAAGAATTGCGTGCCGATATCGATGCATTGAACGTTATCATCTACGCTGACTTTAACTTGGCGGTAAACTTGGCAGCTCTCGTAACAAACCAAAAAGATTACGAATACTACTATGACCGTATCTTTGCTCGCTTAGACTGGCTCGAAGAACGCCTTAGCAAGCAACGTTACTTGATGGGCGATACGATTACAGATCCAGACATTCGTATCTTCCCAACATTGGCACGCTTTGACCTTGTGTTCTACCAAAAATACTTGGTTAACAAGAAACGCCTCGTAGACTATCCAAACCTTTGGAACTACGCAAAGGACTTGTACTCCAATCCAGCATTCGGTGGTACAACAGACTTCGACTCTATGCGTAAACGTTTCTACTACGTAGACCATACGCCATTTGAAGATCTACCACGCCTCGTTCCAAAAGGTCCAGACGATTCCATTTGGTTAGAACCAAATGACCGTGCTGAGAAATTTGGTAAATAAATAGCTCAAAGGAGGGCCCATGGATTCTGTAACGCAGACGATTGTGAACTACATAGAACAAACGGATGTATCGAACCGTGAGGACCTCCTGTCAGTGGCTCGCATTGCTTTTCTAGATTATCTGGCATCCTTAGCACCAGCAGAGAGTGAACAAGCCGTTCAAGAGTTAGCTCGCTTTATAGGGGCTAAGTTATCTATAAGCTCGGATGTTAGCCGGGACATGAACTCCAGTGTTTTGAGTGGCAAGGTTATATCAGAGGGCAATACTGGCTTAGCAATAGAGAATGTATCTAAAGCTGATAAGGCCTTATATTATGGCTTTGTCTCGCATTATCTAGATTTTGATGATGCCCAGGCTAATCTGACAGGTCATTTTAGTACTGTTTTATATTCTGCTTTACTGGCAGTGCTCGAACCCACAGATAGGTGGCACGATTTCCTTCGTGCTTATATCATCGGTGCCGAGCTAGAGGGGATTATTGGTTTCCTTATCAATCCTGAACATCGGACCCAAGGATGGCATTCTACGGGGACCGTTGGTGTGATTGGGGCGGCGGCCGCTATAGGCGCTTTGCGAGGCCTTCATGGTGAAAGCTTGGCTCAGCTCCTGTCTCTGGCTGCTACTCAATCGGCGGGCATGTTCTTTCAAAGTGGTACAGATGGTAAGCCGCTCCATGCAGGACTAGCAGCACGCAATGGCGTATGGGCTTACGAACTGTTACAACATACATCACTTCAAACAAGTACAAAACCGTTTGACCCTGAACGGGGTTGGTTTAAAACAATCGGTAACATTACTGTTACATCAAATGACATCGCTAGCCGTTGGTTAGCTCCAGGGCAACTCATTGATCCTGGTTTATGGATGAAAGTCCACCCTTATTGCTCGGCAGCCATTTGTGGCGCTGAAGCAGCTGAAACCGTGGCACATAGTATATATACTACATCTTCTTCGTATGTGTCTAAGCACTACAACGTTTCACCAGATGCAGAGGAACAAGGTAAACGTAGACTATGTGCCACCCTCGTTTCTTCCCTTTGGGATGATATAGATAGAGTTACTGTACACTTCCCACCTGGTGCTGATGCGGCATTGCGCTATACATCGCCAACAACAGGTCGAGAAGGTCAGTTTTCTATAGAGTACATCGTTTACCAAGTCCTCGCCTATGGGGCGGTACAGGATGAACTATTTAAGATAGATACCATAGACCAAGAGGTACGAGACTGTATGTCGCGAATAGAGCGTGTCTATGACTTACCGAAGGTATCCCAAAGTGAACGGATTACAAAGGTAACCGTTACATTGAAAAATGGGGATACTTTCACAGAAACGGTGAACAATCCGAAAGGATCGCCGAAGAATCCTCTTGTTATGGAGGATATACGCATTAAACTAGGTTTCACCTTAGAGAGAAAACAAATAGATAGAGTTATTGAGGCTTTTACCAATACAGATAAGGCAGAGTTATTCCTACGCACCTTGCGAGGGGAAGGAGTTTTACATGTTTAATACAAAGAAATTGACGAAATTATTCGCCATTGGCGCATTGGCACTAGGCGTGCTCGTGGTAGCTGGATGTGGTGACGATACATCTAAAGAAACAAAGGTGAATCCAGATGCCAAAGTGGTTAACGTAGCTACACGCGGTACAGTTCGCCCGTATTCCTATACAGATGATAACGGCAACCTTACAGGTTTTGATGTAGAGTTGTTGAAAGAAATTGAACGTCGTAATCCAGACCTTCACTTCAACTTCAAGCCGATGGCCGTTGATGCTGCCTTCGTAGCGATGGATGCCGGCCAAGTTGACATGATCGCAAACCAAATGCGCCGTAATCCTACACGTGAAGCAAAATACTACTACACAAATGAGGTTAATAACTACTCTACACGTAAATTAGTGGTGAAAAATGACCGCAATGACATTTCTAAATTAGATGATTTGAAAGGCAAAAAAATCGCCGTTACTACATCTTCTGAGTTCAACGAATTAGTAAAACAATTCAACGAAACAGCGAATCCGCAAATTGAAGTGATCTATACAGATAAAGCCGGTGCCGAAACATTGAACCTCGTTGCTACCGGTCGTGCCGATGCAGCAGGTGAGTACGAATATGTAATTAATTCTGCTATTAAGGACCGTGGCCTACCACTCAAAGCCGTAGGCGATGTATTGGCAGTAGTACCAACATACTTCTTGTCTAAACGCACAGATGATATGAAACAAGTAAACGAAAAAATCGATAAAACGATGAAAGAAATGCGTGCTGACGGTACGTTGAAAAAACTTTCTGAACAATATCTTGGTGGGGATTACACATTCGATCCAACACAAAAATAACGAATAGGCCGCCTTGGCGGCCTTATTCTATTATGTCTAGAAGTGAGGTGCTACTGTGGGCAAGTATTTTGATGTGTCCTACATGATCCAAGCGTTTCCACAGCTCTTGAATTATGTTCACGTAACGGTGCTCATCACCGTTATTTCTGCCATCTTAGGTGTTATATTGGGCTCTATTATAGCCATCATTCGCCTCAAAAAGGTGCCAGTATTAAACCAATTATTTATCGTATTTATCTCCTTTATGCGGGGCACGCCATTCTTGGTACAACTATTCCTCATTTACTTTGGGGTACCAGAAATCATGTCCCATATGGGTCTTAACATGAAAAATGTGCCGGGCCTCGTATTCGTGTATGCCGTGTTTACATTGCATATTGCGGCGTATAGTGCTGAAATCATGCGCTCCAGTATTGATGCGGTGGCGCCTGGTGAAAAGGAAGCCGCTAAAAGCCTTGGTATGACCGAGTTCCAATGCTATGTGCGCATCATCTTGCCACAGGCTTTCACCATGAGCATTCCACCGTTGACAAACCTTGTTATCGGCATGTTGAAAGGAACGGCGCTGATCTTTAACGTCGGCGTTGTCGATATGATGCGTAAGGCGGACCTCATGGGTGGCAATAGCCAGCGTTATCTTGAATTATTCGTCGATGCGGCCATCATTTATGGCATTTTAATTATCATCGTGTCCCTTTTGGGCCGATTGCTTGAAAAACGTTTTACCGTTGCGGGCAAGGAAACGCAACGCATTTTGATCAGTGAGGAGTAGGGGCTTATGGGACATATAATTGATTCAACCTATATTTATGGCACCTTCTTTGCTGTCATTCCTTATGTGAAAGTAACCCTCATGATTACCTTCCTCAGTGTTGGTTTGGGTACAATCCTAGGGTTATTGAGTTGCGTGCTACAACAAAATAAAGTACCTGTGCTCAGTCAGCTCAGTTATTTGTACGTATTGTTGTGTCGTAGTATTCCGAATATGGTTCTTTTATACCTTGTGTACTATGGCTTGCCAATTCTATTCCTCGCCTTAGAGGATCAAACAGGGGTGCATGTGCCTTTTGAAAAGGTGCCAGCTACCTTCGTAGCCGTTGTAGGCTTAACCTTGCATACAGGGGCTTATTTGAGTGAAATCTTCCGAGCTGCCTTGCAATCGGTACCGAAAGGTCAAATGGAAGCGGCTCAAGCCATCGGTATGACTTGGTTCCAAGCGTTCCGTCGCATCGTATTGCCGCAAGCGACAGTCTTTGCGTTGCCACTATTTACAAACCAATTCCTTAACACCATGAAGAGTACCAGTATCGTATTCGTTATCACTGTTATTGAACTGTTCGGCGCAGCAAAGTTATATACAGAGGAAAATTCGCAGTATTTTGAGGCCTACATCGTGGTGGCCGGTCTGTTCTGGGTGATGGGGATTGTCTTTGAATTTATCTTCCATCGTTTAGAAGTCTATGCAAGCAAGTATAAACGAGGTAATGCATTATGATAGATATTAAACAAGTTCACAAATCCTTCGGGAACCGTGAAATTTTAAAGGGCATCGACCTACATGTGCCAACGGGCTCTGTAACGGTTATCCTTGGCCCATCTGGCAGTGGTAAGACGACCTTCCTTAGAACATTGAACTTCCTTGAAAAGGCTGATGCTGGGACGATGCAATTAAATGATATTTCTGTAGACCTACATAAAGCGTCTAATAAGGAAATTTTAAACGTACGCCGCAATACATCCATGGTATTCCAGTCTTATAACTTATTCTCTAATAAGACGGTTATTGAAAATATCATGGAAGGCCTTGTAACAGTTAAGAAAATGAAAAAATCTGAGGCTCGCCAGATTGCGCAACGATTCCTCAAGGAAGTAGGCATGGAAGGCTATGATGATTACTATCCTGTACAACTTTCAGGGGGCCAGCAACAACGTATCGGTATCGCTCGTGCCCTTGCGATGGATCCTGAGGTTATCCTCTTTGACGAACCTACATCAGCCCTTGATCCAGAGCTAGTAGGGGAAGTATTGGCTGTTATCCGCAAAATTGCTAAAGAGTTAGAGGTAACTATGATTATCGTAACGCACGAAATTGGCTTTGCTAAAGAAGTAGCTGACCAAGTCGTATTCATGGAAGGCGGCGTCATCGTAGAACAAGGTGATCCTAAGGTTGTCCTTGAACATCCAAAAGAAGAACGAACACGTAAATTCTTGAGCCGTTACCTTACACTAGATAGTGAATTGCCTCTCGATAGTGCAGCGTTATAAATAGTACAGTGCTATAAATAATACAGAACGCTAATAATGCGTGCTATCTTAGTAGTATAGAAATTAATGGCGACCTAATATCTTTAGAATTAGGTCGCTTTAAACGAGGTACATAATGAAAGAATTTAGACAATTAACCGTAGATGATGCGGCTGAGTACCATGAGGTGTTGATTGCGGGCTACGCAGAGAATAAGAACTATCCTATATCCTTCGATGCTATCAACTTTAGCCAAGAAGAGTCTCGCGCATGGATTTTAAAATATCCTGTGTACGGTCTCTACGTAGATGGTTCTTTGGTATGCTCCATTTCATTCCGCATGCCTTGGATTCCAAAGGCTACACCAGATGTATACCCGCACATTGCACACTTTGTAACGGCCCCTGAACATAAGGGGAAAGGGTATGCTCGAGAAGTCCTCGCCGAAGCAGAAGACTTATTGCGTAACGTATATAAAACACCAGCCGTAACGCTAGGCACCGCCGCAGAACACCCATGGCTTGCGAAAATGTACGAAAGCTTTGGCTTTAAGGAATACAAACGGACACAACTGCCTGGAAAAGTACATACCACTATATTCTTTAAGAAAACGTTATAAAGATAAGAAAATTAGTATTAATTTGATATTCTAACTAAAAGAGTCGCATCTAATTGGTGCGGCTCTTTGTTGTTCTATAAGATATTACTATCACAGTATTAATTTCAAGATTACTTTGGAGTTATTCATATATGGTTATCATATTATCTAATTTTGATATTGGTAAATACCGATAGATTAGAATGCCTAGTGGATAGATATTAAAAAAATATATATTTGTTTGCTATAATAATGCTATATTAATGGATGAAAAGGAGATGCATATATATGGATTTTCCTAAAGAAATAAAAAGAATTAGACAACGTTCATTTTTAACACAGCAGGAATTTGCAAATGTAATAGGTGTGGCTTTTTCTACTGTGAATCGTTGGGAATCTGGACGTTCAAAGCCAAACCTAAAAGCGATGAAAAGTATCAATACATTTTGCGTAGATAATAACATTCCTTATGAAGTACTAGAAGAGTCTTGGTTTGACTATAAAATAGAAAAATAAAGGAGCACTATTGTTATGACAGATAAAGAATTAAAACAGTTAAAAGATACGCTATGGCACTCTGCTGATGTGCTTCGAGCTAGTGCTCATTTAGCTGCGAATAAATATGGTCAGCCTATTCTTGGACTTATCTTCCTTAGATATGCAGATATTTTATACAAACAACATAAGGAAAATATTGAGGAAGAGTATAATCGTCTTAAAGGCGGACGTATGGAAAAGTCCATCAAAGAAATCTCTATCGAGAAGTGCGGATTCTATCTTCCTGAATGTGCTTATTATGATTTTATCAATGATGCACCAGATGATGCTAGTAAAGCTACTCTTGTAAAGAAAGCTATGGAAGCAATTGAGACTGAAAACCCTAAAATGGATGGTGTACTTCCAAAAGAAGTATATGCCCAGCTTGTACCAGAGGAAGAACCGGAACTTCTTTCTAACATCTTACGTATATTTAAGGATATTCCTGATAATAGCTCCCTTGACATCTTTGGTGAAATTTATGAATATTTCTTAGGAAATTTTGCTCTTGCAGAAGGTAAGGATGGAGGAACATTCTACACACCTGCAACTGTAGTAAGATATATGGTTGAAGTATTAAATCCTCAGCCAGGTGAAAAGAAATTCTTAGATCCGGCTTGTGGTTCTGGAGGTATGTTCGTTCAGGCCGCAAGATACATGCATAATCACAATGCTAGCAAGAGTGAACAGATGAAATTCCGTTGCTATGGTGTTGAAAAGGAACCCGATACAGTAAAACTAGCAAAGATGAATCTTCTCCTTAATAATATCCGTGGTGACATTACACAAGCTAACTCATTTTATTCTGATCCATATAATGCAGTTGGACAGTTTGATTATGTAATGGCTAATCCTCCATTTAACGTAGATGAGGTTGTGGTTGAGAAGGTTTCTGACGATGCACGTTTCAATACATATGGAGTGCCAAGAAACAAAAGCAAATCAACAAAGAAAAAATCTGACAAGAAAGAAACTGTGCCAAATGCCAACTATTTGTGGATTGGCTACTTTGCGACTGCCTTAAATGAGAATGGTAAGGCAGCACTTGTTATGGCTAACTCTGCATCTGATGCATCCGGTTCAGAATATGATATTAGAAAGAAAATGATTGAAGAAGGTGTCATCTCACAGATGGTGACACTTCCTTCTAATATGTTCTCATCAGTTACACTTCCTGCTACCCTTTGGTTCTTTGATAAGCAAAAGCCAAACACAGATAAGAAAAATGAAATCTTGTTTATTGATGCAAGAAATGTATTCACACAGGTTGACCGAGCACACAGAAAGTTCTCTGATGAGCAGATTAAGAACCTTGGCGTTATTACCAAGCTTTATCATGGAGATACACAAGCTCTTGTTGACTTGATTGATGAGTATAAAATTGAACTTGCCAATGCTCCAGACGCATCTGATGATAAGGAAGTTCTTACAAAAGCATATTGGCAGTCACAAATTGATTGGTTAACTGAAAGATTTCCAGATGGTGTATATGTTGATGCTATCGGTCTTTGCAAAGCTGCACCGATGGATGGAGAGGATGGAATTATCGACCAAGACTACTCTCTTAATGCAGGACGTTATGTCGGAGTAGTCATTGAAGATGATGGATTAACACAAGAAGAATTCAAGAAAGAAATGTTATCTTTGAATGCCGAGTTCACTTCATTAAGTGCTGAGGCAAAGAATCTTGAAGAACTCATCGCAAATAATCTGAAAGGATTGTTGGGTGAGTGATATGGAATATGTAAAACTTAAGGATATAACGACGAAAATAACAAAGGGAACAACACCATCTAATATAGGTGCCAGCTTTACAGATGAAGGAATAAATTATTTTCGCTCTGAAATGTTAGGAAAGGCTAAGTATTTGGATAAGTCTAGTGGAATGATGTTCATTTCAGAGAGCACACATAATAAACTCAAAAGATCTCAAATTGAGGTGGACGATATTTTATTTTCGATGGCAGGAATTTATCTTGGCAAACTTGCAATTGTAAAAAATGAAGATGTTCCAGCTAATACCAATCAAGCAGTAGCACTTATTCGATTTAACAAAGGTGTAAATATTGACTATCTATATTACTTTATGGTTCAAAAAAGTTTCAATGCCTATGTGAATTGTATGAGTGCTCAAGCAGCACAACCCAATATTAACCTTAAGCAAATTGGTAATTTGCAAATAGCACTTCCCACCGATGAACAGCAGAAAAGAATAGCTGATATTCTTTCAGCTTACGACAGTCTTATCGAAAACAATAACAAACGTATCCACCTCTTAGAGCGAATGGCTGAAAGTCTTTACAAGGAATGGTTTGTAAGATTTCGTTTTCCGGGATATGAGAATGAACACTTTATCGAGGATATTCCATTATCTTGGAGTTATGTTCAGTTAGGTGATATTGCTTCGTTTGATAGAGGCATTTCATATTCTTCAGATGAGATAAACTGTGATGATGGCGTTAATTTAATTAATTTAAAAAATATTCAGTCGTATGGTGGTTTTAGATATGATGGTACAAAGCGATACAACGGCAAATACAAAGACTCGCAAATTGTAGTAGCGAGGGATTTAATCCTCGGCGTAACAGATATGACACAGGATAGAAGAACTGTAGGTTCTGTTGCACTAATCCCACCGATATCTGGAAAAGCTGTTATTTCTGCAGACCTCGTTAAAGTAAAACTGAAAGTGCCAAATGTATTCTTTTATTGTATGTGCCGATACGGATTTTATTCTAAATATTTTTCTCAGTTTGCGAATGGAGCAAACGTATTGCATTTAAAACCAAATGTACTGTTAAATAAGAAAATTCTATTACCAACAGTTGAATTGATTGAAGCATTTGCTAAAAACGTACAGCCTATGATAGATATTGTGGATAACTTGAATTGTCAAAACGACTTACTTACAAAGCAAAGAGATATGCTTTTACCACGCTTAATGAGCGGAAAACTTGAAGTTTAGGGAGGTGTTCATATGCGTAATTTTATATCTGAAGACGATATAGAACAGGCTATACTTTCAAAATTAAAAGCTGAACCATTTAAGTATGATATTCTCATGTGTGATGCTGACCCTAGTAAGAGAGACGATTTGAATGATGGTACGGGAAGATCTTCTAAGAAAGAATGTGTTCTTCCTGATGTTATGTTGTCTTCTCTTAAACGTATCAATCCTACTATCTCCGAGGACAAAATTAAGGAAATAGTAAAAAACTTAAGGATGGATTATACAGGCACGGATATAGTTGACACTAACTATAAAATATACAGACAAATCCGTAATAATATAAAAATCACAGTTCGTAGAAACGGCAAGGAAGATTTTGATTTTGTAAAATTGATAGACTTTGAACACCCGGAGAATAATACATTCACAGCGGTATCTCAGATGTGGATTCAGGGGAAAGTTTACTACAGAAGACCGGACATCCTTATCTTTGTTAATGGTATGCCCCTTGTGTTTATTGAACTGAAAAATAGCATTGTTAAGGTTGAAGAAGCCTACAATAAGAATCTCAAAGATTATATGCGGGACATTCCTAATATTTTTGCATTTAATCAGATTTGTGTGCTTTCAAATGGTTTGGAAACGAAGCTTGGTGCATTTAATGCGACTTATGACTATTTCTTTGAATGGCTCAAAATTGATAGCGAAAAAGAGAAACTGGACAGAGAAGCCATTCTTGCTGCGGATAATGTTAAGGATAGCTCTGTCAGATATTTTGTAGATGGTCTTCTTAACAAAGATAGACTCATTGATTATATAGAAAACTTTATTCTCTTTGAAAATCAGAGAATAAAGATTATCGCTAAGAATCACCAGTACTTAGGTGTAAATAATCTAATGGAATCAGTGGAGAACAGAAAAGAGCTTAACGGTAAGCTTGGTGTTTTCTGGCATACACAGGGTTCAGGAAAATCCTACTCTATGGTTATGTTTGCACGTAAAGTGAAGCGTAAGATTCAAGGTAACTTTTCGTTCCTCATTATCACAGACCGTGAAGATTTGGATACACAGATTCATAAGAACTTTGTGCGTACAGAGGTTATTGGCTCTAAAGAAGAATGCCAGCCAAAGGACAGCAAGCAGTTAAGAGATTTCTTGATTACCAATAAGGCTTTTATCTTCACGCTGATACATAAGTTCAGATATGATAAGACAAAGAAATATCCAGTGCTTTCTACTCGTGACGATATTATTGTCCTTGTTGATGAAGCACATCGAACACAGTATAAAGACTTGGCAGAAAACATGAGAACTGCACTTCCTAATGCAAATTTTGTTGCATTTACAGGGACACCTCTTCTTGGCACTAAACGGCTTACAAATCAATGGTTTGGTGACTATGTTTCAGAGTATAACTTTGCACAGTCTGTCGAAGATGGCTCTACTGTACCATTATTCTATTCCAGACGAGTTCCGGAAGTAGGGCTGGAGAATGATTTTCTTGATGATGATGTCGTGGATATTATCGAAGAGGAAAATCTTAACGAGGATGAAACTCGCCTCTTAGAGAATGCATCATCACGTATCCTTGAAGTTATCAAGAGAGATGACCGCTTAGATAAAGTGGCACAGGATATTGCTTACCACTTCCCAAGACGTGGATTCCTTGGAAAAGGGATGGTTGTATCTGTCGATAAGTATACTGCTGTCAAAATGTATGACAAGGTTCAGCATTACTGGGCTATAGAAAAGCAGAATATCATGAAAGAGAGAAATACAGCTTCCACAAAGGAAGAACGTGATCGGCTTACACATATTCTTACTTATATGAATCAGGTTGAAATGGCCGTTATTATCTCCGAAGAGAATGATGAAGAAGCTAAGTTTGCTAAGCAAGGATTAGATATTACAAAACATCGTGCAAAGATGAAAGAAATCACACCGGACGGCAGAGATATTGAGGATAGATTCAAAGATCCTGATGACTCACTGCAACTTGTGTTTGTTTGTGCCATGTGGCTGACAGGATTTGATGTAAAAAACTTATCTACACTTTATCTTGATAAGCCAATGAAAGGCCACACGCTGATGCAAGCCATAGCTCGTGCCAATAGAGTGTATCCCGAAAAACATGCCGGAATCATTGTAGATTATGTCAACGTGTTTAAATACATGAAGAAGGCACTAACAGAATATGCCACTGGTGATAACGGAACAGAATTCCCTGCAAAAGATATTGACCAATTAATCAGCTATATTGACAGTACAATTGATGAAGCAGATTCTTTCTTGGTATCTCTTGATATTGATTTAGAAAAGATAATTGCTGATTCTAATACACTGGATAAATTAGATGCATTAAGAAGTGCTTATGACAATATCGTGTCAAAAGATGATGACAAAGAGAAGTTCAAAGTTATCCTTAACACTTTGACAAATCTCTACGAAGCATCCAAGCCGGAAATCTTTGAAAAGAACTGGAATAATGATAAATTCGCACCGCTTGTGTATTTGCATGGTCTCTTATATAACACTGTTAACGATGAAAAGGTGGCACGTGCTAGACAGAAAATGAATCAGATTCTGGATGGCAGTGTTACAGCAAGTCGAGAGTTCGTTAATTATGTACGTGAAAAACCTGCACAGTACATGATAAAAGGCACAAAGGCTATTGATCTTTCTAAGGTTGATGTTGAGCAATTGAGAAAAGAAATCAAGGTTGCTCAGTATAAAGCTATTGAGATTAATGATTTGAAGGAATACATTGAGCAAGCACTCGAACAGATGCTTAATAGAAACTGCACGAGAACTAAATTCTCCGAACGTTTCAAGCGAATTATTGACTCCTATAATGCAGGTGGCACTGAAAATGAGGATTACTATGAGCAGCTTGTAAAACTTCTTGAAGAACTTCGTCAGGAAGATAATCGTGCAAATACAGAAGGCCTTACAGAAGAAGAACTGGAAATCTTTGATTTGCTTATTGCTGGAAAAAAGGTGACAAAGGATGAAGAGCAAAAAGTAAAACTCTCTGCCAAGAATCTTTATAAGAAGCTAGTCGATAATCGTAATAATCTTCTTGTAGTAGATTGGTATAAGGATGAACAGCCAATTGCTAAGCTAAAGTATGAGGTAGAACTGTCCTTAAATGATGATTTGCCTGAAAGTTATGATAAAGAATCTTTTGATTCTAAGGTGTCCTTACTTATGAATCATTTTATGGATATGGCAGTACAAGGATATGGATGGATTGGTTCTATTTAATTTCCGGAAAAACTTATAATTTCTATTATATTCACAAATACAGTGCTATAATAAATAAAAAATTGTTGTTTGTGGAGTGTGACATAGAATGTATGAAATTGTAAATGAACCAAATTTAACTATTGCTTTTGATATGGATACAGACTTATCTCAATTTGGTGTGTTTGGTATCTATATTAAACGGGGCTATAATATTTGTTCTGGATATATTGACCCTGGTGATTGGTCAGGGATTCGTGCTGGTTACAAAGCATTAGTTAACTTGTATGAAAACTGCAAAGGCGAAGCAGCCTTTACATATATTCTAACGGGAGAAGGGGATACGCTAAGATTCTCTTTAGATCCAAAGGGTGCTTTGACAATAGATGTTACTATCTGTACCACTTGGAATTACAAATGTAATATGACTATTGAAAGTCTAGATCAAACATATTTGCCGAGGTTTATTGAGTTCTTTAAAGAATTTTTAAACCGAGAGTCAAAATAAAAAGGGGCTGCAACTAGAATGCAGTAAAACCGCATTCTGTTACAGTCCCTTTTTTCTGTACCCAGTTTCTATATACAATTATTTTGTAACAACTTTAAGATCTACAGGGATTTTAGCTTCTACAGCTTCGCCTTTGATAACTTTTTGAGCTGTATCGATAGCGATTTTACCCATTTGGTCTGGTTGTTGAGCAATTGTTGCAGCCAATGTGCCGTCTTTAACAGCTTTGTCTGCGTCAGCAGTACCGTCGAAGCCTACGATGAAGATTGTTTTGCCTGCGGATTTAGCTGCTTGGATAGCGCCCAATGCCATTTCGTCGTTATGAGCGAAGATAGCTTGTACGTCTGGGTTAGCTTGCAAGATGTTAGTTGCTACGTTCAAACCTTTTGTACGGTCGAAGTCAGCGCTTTGTTTTGCTACTACTGTTAAGTCTTTGTCAGCTACGTTATGGAAACCTTGGCCGCGTTCACGAGTTGCGGAAGCACCAGGGATACCTTCGATTTCAGCTACTTTTGCAGCTTTGCCAACTTTATCAACGATAAGTTGAGCTGCCATTTCGCCGCCTTTTACGTTATCGGAAGCGATGTGAGCCACTACTTTGCCTTTGTCAGCAGAGCGGTCAACAGTGATTACAGGAATGTTTTTAGCATTTGCTGCTTCTACGGAAGTAGAGATAGCTGCAGAGTCTACAGGGTTGATGATCAATACGGATACGCCGCTTTCAAGCAAGTCGGAAATATCGTTTGCTTGTTTTGCAGGGTCGTTTTGAGCATCAACGATTTTAACTTTAAGACCAAGCGCTTTAGCTTGAGCCTCAACGCCTTCTTTCATAGTTACGAAGAATGGGTTGTTCAATGTGGAAACAGAGAAGCCAATCGTGCCGGATTTTTTGTCGCCGCCGTTATCAGCGCTTTTACCACAGCCTGCTACAAGACCGATAACCATGATAGCCATCGCCAACAGTAACAATAGTTTTTTCATAGGAACCTCCTAAGCTTTCTTGCGGTCTGCAAGAACAGCCAGTAAAATAACAATACCTTTTACGACTTGTTGATAGAAACTGGAAACGTCGAGAATATTTAACCCGTTGTTGAGGGTACCGATAATTAGGGCACCAATTAATGTGCCAACGATATGACCACGACCACCAGCAAGGCTTGTGCCGCCAAGAACTACGGCTGCGATAGCGTCAAGTTCGTAGCCTGCACCTGCTGTAGGTTGTGCAGAGTTAAGACGAGAAGTGATGATTGCACCAGCGATACCACAGAGCATACCAGTCAAGGCATACACGAAGATTTTAACGCGGTCAATCTTGATACCAGCAATGTAACTAACCTTTTCACTGCCACCTACGGCGTATGTTTTACGGCCTAAAGATGTGCGACTCAATACGAACCAGAGGATGATGAAAGCTAGGAACATTGTGATAGCTGGAACTGGAAGGCCTGCGATATCCCCTTGGCCAAAGCCGTGGAATAGAGGATCTTGTGTAAGGCCGGAGATTGGGTTACCGTCTGTGAATACTAGCGTTGCACCACGGTAGATGGTCATGGTTGCCAAGGTAGCAATAAATGGAGCTACGCGACCATAAGTAATAACGAGACCGTTAATACCGCCCAATACGAGGCCTGCACCGGCTGCTAATACGATAGCCAATACAGGGTCAGTACCAGTTACGATGAGGTTGGCCATCACTGCACTAGAGAGGGCAAGGATGGAACCAACGGATAAGTCGATACCGCCCGTTAAGATGACGAAAGTCATACCAAAGGCGATGATCGCATTGATGGATACTTGGCGTAACAAGTTACGCAAGTTAGAGAATTCAAGAAAACTGTTGTTCATGACAGAGATAATTACAAATAATAGGATGAGGCCGATGAGAGGGCCTAATTTTTTTACATATTGTAGAGCTTTGCTGTCCATTATTGTCCTCCTGTAGCTAATGTCATAATCGATTCTGGTGTTGCTTCGCTGCGGTCCAAGATACCTGCTACGCGACCTTCATGAATGACCATAACGCGGTCGCTCATGCCGAGCACTTCAGGTAACTCAGAGGACACCATGATAATGGACACACCATCGTTCGTTAATTCGTTCATTAAATCATAAATATCACGTTTTGCACCGATATCGATACCGCGTGTCGGCTCATCCATGATGATAATAGATGGTTTTTTACCGACCCATTTAGCGATAACCACCTTTTGTTGGTTACCACCAGAGAGGGAGGACGCCGCTTCGTGAATAGATTGTGTTTTAACGCCTAGCTTTTTAGACAATTCATCAGCAAAGGAATTGAGTTTACTCTTATCTAGTACATGAGATGGACAAATCTCGCCAAGGTTTGGCAATGTAATATTGGAACCGATGGAAAAATCGAGGATCAAGCCTTCGCTCTTTCTGTTTTCTGTGATGAAAGCAATGCCTGCTTTGATGGCATCTTCAGGTTTTTTACAGTTCAGAACGGAGCCGTTAACTGTTACGGTACCGCCATTATGCTTATCTACACCAAAGATAGCACGCATGATTTCTGTACGACCAGCACCCATGAGACCTGCTACGCCGAGGATTTCGCCTTTGCGCAAGGAGAAGGAAATTTCATTGTCGAAACCTTCTGGTTGAAGGTTATCAACGCTCATTACGACTTCGCCCGGTGTAGTGGTACGAGCAGGGTAGAACTCGTCAATAGAACGACCTACCATGTGGCGCACTACTTCGTCTACAGAAATTTCAGCAGTTGGTTTTGTAATGATGGTGTGACCATCACGCATAACTGTGATCGTATCGCATTCGCTAAATACCTCTTCCATACGGTGAGAGATATATACGATAGCCACGCCGCGGGCTTTCATTTTGCGCATCATTTTAAACAATGTCGCCGTTTCACGTTCTGTGAGGGCTGCTGTCGGCTCGTCCATGATGACAACCTTGGCATCTAACATCAAGATACGAAGGATTTCCGTCATTTGTTGATGACCAACGGAGCAAAGACCTGCCTCAGTTGTGAGTGGCAATTCGATGCCTAACTCGCGGCATGTATTTTCTGCCTCAGCGAGCATCGCTTTTTTGTCGAGCATACCAAATTTATTGCGCTTTGGTCTCATTAAATATAGATTTTCTAACAATGTTAGATTTGGCCAAATATTGAGCTCTTGATGGATGAACGCCACACCGTTTAGCTCGGCTTCTCTCGGGTTCGGGAAGGTGCGCTCTACGCCGTCGATGGTGATTGTACCAGCGTCTGCCTTGTGAATGCCGGTGAGGATATTCATGAGGGTGGACTTGCCAGCGCCGTTTTCGCCCATCAAGGCGTGAACCTCGCCCTCCTTGAGGGTAATACTTACATCGCGCAGCACTTGGTTCGTACCGAAGGCCTTTGCAATGCCTGACATAACAATTTCCATAACTACTCCTATATGACTGGTGAAAGTATTTCTTTATATATGTAATAGATTAGATGGTTAGATAATCTTTGAAAACTAAGCGGTCTAATTTACAGAAACTGATTTATAGGTTCAGTTCCTTAACGTACAAACTTAGTTGATTAATCTATTATTCTAGGGACGATCGCTGAAAATACAATCGGCGCGCAAGATAATGTTCGCATACGGAGATGCTTCACCAGTTCTAATAATGCATTTGCATTGTTTTGTTGCTTCTTTGAAAGCTTCATGGCTCGTTTCAATCCATTCGTATTGACTGGATGGGAAGGTAGCCTCCAAGAAGTCATAAGCCTTAGGATTATGTTCCTTAATTTCCTTTGCCTGTACTCCTAAAAGAAACTGTCGTTCTCTATATAACTGATTACTTTCCTTTGCCTTAGCCATTCTTTCAAAAACCTTTGTTTTTGTGAATTTTAAAATATCATAAGGATTAACAGCCTCTCCCTGAATCTTAGTTAATAATTTGCTGTCAATTTGAGCCTGTATCATATTAGTAATTATATCTTTTGAATATTCTTTGTTTTCTATATCCATTAATTCAAAAACTCTATGATATGCTGTGCCTCGCTCTGCTCCATATATTCTATCCGAAGACTCCTTGTCCTCTTTCATAAAAACCACCTAGATTATAGCAACCAGTAGCATCTTTACTATCACAAGCGTGTTTATACAAGGCGGCTGCTTTATTATAGTCCTGCGCCACACCTTGACCGTTTTCATATAAAGTTCCTAAATTAGTGCAACTATCAATATTTCCATCATTACAACCTCTTTGCCATTGCTTGGCAGCTTTATCAAACTCGCCTTTATTATAAGCTTCAAGCCCAAGCTCAAAAAGATCTTCGCAAAAGCCAGTGGTTAGTAATATCACAGATAAAAGAACAGCCTTTTTCATTTTTTCTCCATTTTACAAATTCGTAGTTATTGTGGTCTGGCTTGCCTCTTTGTTAGAGAAGCAAGCCTGATGTTAGTATCTAACGTTATTAACTTTTAAAAAGTCTCTTAGGTCTTCGTATTCGCTATTTTCGAAGTAGCGCCATTTGCCAGGCTTTAGCATATCAAGGCTAACACGCCCAAAACTAACACGTTTTAGGTCCATCACTTCAAGGTCAAAGTAGCCAAAGAAGCGGCGTAGCTCTCTGTTTTGTCCCTCGTTGATGATGACCTTTAGTTTTGTGTAGCCACCGCTTGAGCCAAAGACTTTGTAAGCTAGAAATGGCTTAAATTCCATTGATTTTATAGTGGTTTTTGCGTGTGCGCCTTTTGTGGCGTCCTTGGCGAAAAAACCATTTGTCATCGCCTCTATCACCTCTTTTGTCACCTCACCTTTTACTTTTAGGTAGTATTCGCGCTCTAAGTCGCTATTCATTAGCGCTGTGGCGATCGCTGGAGCGTCAGTTAGTAAAAGTAGCCCCTCGCTTGCATAGTCTAAGCGCCCTACGCTAACAAATTTGGCAAATTTTTTATCTA
>OGEU01001102.1_pt1 | contig 24204 bp, 27 predicted proteins | sample 1570651 | NCBI WGS metagenome assembly OGEU01 (sample SAMEA2582129, study PRJEB24529) | metagenome | biome: Human gut stool | place: China | collected 2011 | reverse complement strand
CGCTGCATAATTCTTGTTCGAATAAAATGTGTCAAGTGATATTGACAAAACCAAACAGAGGTGCAGTCGGCTGAATATACCGATCACTACATCAACGGTGTGACCTATCGTGTGTGGTCTGCATTTGAGGGTAAAACCAATGTAGCTGATAGTCTCAGCAGACTAATGTTTCGCAAACTGGAATCAGGCGAACAGGTCGGAGAGGTAGTCGATGAATTTCAAAAAGGAATAGAGCGTATCAATAACAGCTCCTTAGTAACAATGTAAAATTTCAATAATCGGACTTAGCAACATTCAACAAATATTTTTACAGACAGCGGATTTTACTGGCATTTACAGCATAGTTGTGATATACTTGTGGAGCGGAAGATACCGCAAGGCTTATTAAATCCGCTGCTGAGAAAGGAGTTACTATGAAAAAACAGCAGCATTACAAGGCAGCACTTTATTGCAGACTTTCGGTTGATGACGGAAACTTTGGAGGAAGTGTTTCTATCGAAACTCAGAAAATTCTGCTTGAGCAGTACTGCAAAGATCATAAAATTACAGACTACAAATTCTATTGTGATGACGGTTGCAGCGGAACGAACTTTGACAGACCGTCCTTCAAAAAAATGCTTTCGGACATTGATGAGGGCAAAATCAATCTTGTTATCGTCAAAGACCTTTCTCGGTTTGGACGAAATTATGTCGAGGCAGGTATGTATGTTCAACGGTTTACCGACAGCAATATCCGATTTATTGCGGCGGACGATAACTATGATTCTCTTGTGAACAGCGACGATTTGCTGTTCCCGATAAAGAATGTAGTCAACGAAATGTACGCTCGTGACGTTTCAAAAAAGACCAAAGCGGCGAAAAAAGCTAAGGCGAGGGACGGACAGTTTATCGGATCAAAAGCTCCGTTCGGCTACAAGATAGACCCAAATGACCGTCATCATTTAATCGTGGACGAGCCTGCCGCACAGGTTGTTAAAAGCATTTTCAGACTTGCATCAGAGGGTGTTGGCTACAACAAAATGGCAAAAATATTTAGAGAAGAAAAGGTACTAACTCCCATTGCCTACTTCAACCTCAACAATCCGGATTACTTCAAATCGGATTACTGGCGCAAGGAATTTGACTGGCACGTTACTTCAATCCGCGCGATACTCAACAATGAAGTCTATCTAGGCAAGCTTGTTTACGGCAAGCAGAGAAACAAATCCATGAAAAGTAAAGAAAAGGTACGCAATCCTAAAGAGGATTGGATCGTGGTTGAAAACTGCCACGAGCCTATCATTACGCAGGAACTGTGGGATACGGTACACAAAATTCTGAATGCCAAGCACCGTCCTGCAAAGGCGGGAGAGGTTCAGATGTTTGCCGGACTTCTCTACTGTTCGGATTGCGGTCATTGCCTGACTTACTCGCAGAAACAGCGTAAAGACGGCAGTTATCACGGAGCGTACTCCTGTTGGATGTACAAAACTCACGGCAAAGAATACTGCGCTTCGCACTACATTACGTTTGATACAATTTACGAGCTTGTACTGATCGACATTCAGCGTAACTTGTTTCAGTACCGCAAAAATACGGATAAATTCAAGTCGATTTTAAGTCGGAAATATCAGTCTGATTCACAAAAGCAAGCGGAACAAATCACACTCGAATATGAGCAAAAGCAAAAACGCTGTGAGGAACTGGATAAGATTATCAGCCGACTTTATGAGGACAATGTTCTTGGGAGGATAGGCGATGAGAGATATGAGTCTATGTCGCAGAGTTACGAGTTGGAACAGGTGGAAATCAAAAAGGCGTTACCTATTCTCAAATCGAAAATTGACGAGTTGAAAAGACAATCAGATTGTGCGGATAACTTTATTAACGTTATAAAAAAATACACCATAATCGACAAGTTGGATGCCGCAATACTAAATGAGCTGATAGACAAAATTGTTGTTCATCACAAAGAACAAGCTGAGGACGGAAGAACATTTCAGCAGATTGAGATTTATTACAGATTTGTCGGAAAACTCGGCACGGAGAATGAATTATCCAAGGCGGCATAACCGTGCAAATACAGCGGTTACACACGAAAAATCAAAATACGATATGACGTCGCTTTATCGACAGCCCATGGTCGTCGGTTCGAATCCGACTATCAGCTCCATATTGGTGATACTAAATGGATATTCACCTGAAAAAGCCCGTATTTACGGGCTTTTTTGATGTTTAGAAAACGAAAAATTTTAGTGTAAAACCGTGGATGCTTTTGACCGGTTTTCACGAAAAAAGGGAGTCGAACCCTACACAACAAAAAATATCGAACATAACGGCAGACTTTGAGCAGATTTCGCTCTGAGCCTGCCGATTTGTTATGAAAAAATATTCACAAAGTTTTAAAGGCTGTTTTGTCTGTTGTCACGAATTTAAGTGACGATGATAGAACAGCCTTTTTTTCATTTCTAAGTAAAGGTTGTGATACCAATGTGGCAGCTATGCTATTAAAAAGCAAAAACTATACGAACGGAGGAATACCAATGAATGAAAAACTTGTGATCAATGCAAATCTGCTCCGCAAAGAGCCAGAGTTCGGTACAAGAGTTTGCGTGGTGGAAAAGGCAGAAGCAGTCACCCACGACAAATTTGAACGCCTGAAAAGGCATCCGATGTGGGACAATGATCTGATCACAGAAAACACGGACCTTATGTTCTGCGACATCAATAATGAGTATCATTGTCTGCTCATATACGATGAAGATCAGGGCGACGGTCTGCTGATCGAATCAGAGGGTGCACCTTATGCACGATATGCTCAGTATATTCCAAATGCAAAACTGCTTTACGAAAATCATATGCAAACGCATTTGCAGGAAATGAAATTTTACTGTCCTCTTGAGATCAGCAGATGGGACGATGATGAATACAATGAAATCTCTCCCAATGAGGCCGCTGCTTACGAATCGGAGATAAATCATTTTATCAGCGATTTTAATCTGCCTGAGGAAAAAGAGCGAGGTCTGATGCATTGGTACAATAGAGGAAATTCTGTTGACCGAAAGGTGTTTTCGGCATTTATGTCTGTCGAAGAAAATGACGGAGAACTTGTGGGAGTGATCACAGCAAGCGTTTACGGTCAGCTTACGGAAGATGAACTTGAAGATCTCCGTGAATATTTTATCGGTCAGCTCAGCGACGGTGCAGGAGAGAGTCTGGAACAAAGACCGATAAAAACTTCTGACGGCGAGATCTATGTCAGCTTTTGGAGCTTTGATGACAGTTGGTCATTGCAAACGGCGGAGGAAATGGCTCGCAATCAATTCAAAGAGCTGACCGAAGAACCCGAAACGGAAATGACATTGTGAGGTAATTTATGATGTATGACGAAAAGAAAATTGAATGTCTGAAAGAACGATATCCCGAAGGCACTCGCATCTGCCTTGACCAAATGAACGATGACCCGTTCCCTGTTGAGTCGGGGACGTTTGGCAAGGTCGATCACGTTGATGACATCGGCACTTTGCATTGTATCTTTGACAACGGAAGAACGCTCGGAGTTATCCCGGGTGTGGACGATTTTCACGTTATCAGAGAAGGATCGGAACAAACTGAGGAAGAAGAAATGAATATGTCAATGTAACGGTCAAGTTAAGACAACTTGGCCGTTTTTTATTGCAGAAAGGAACGTGGTAAATGATAAAATATTTCGATATCTTTGCAGGTATCGGCGGATTCCGCTCAGGACTTGAAAAAGCAGGCGGATTCAAGTGCGTCGGTTACTGCGAGATAGATAGTGCGACACGTTCCTAATTGAAAAGATTAGGCACTAATAAAAGAACGTGAAAAAGTTTTCTTTATTAGGAGAACTGATAATCCGAGAGGTGGAATGACGGAGTAACGCCCTGAAACGCCTTCCCTGATACTCCGACTGGCATTATTGGGAAACCGATTTTGTCAGAAGCTCGGTGAAGTCGGCTGAGAGATACCGTAAATCTGCTTATGTGGATACGAAAGCTGTTCAGAGGTGAACGGTGTATCCTATAGGTCGGGGGTCTATAAAATATATATGGTGAGAATGACAGAAATGTCTGACGAATCTGCGAATGTACGGGTCTAAATCTCGAATATGCAGAAATGCATATACTGCTTGAATGCGGTGACAGTGAGGTAAAGTAAAATTTGTCAATATGAAATACCTTGGAGTGTTAAAGGCACTGCCAAGCTGTCAGGTCTATAGCAGACACCTAAGTATATATGTAAAGATAGGATTATCGGAACGTGGCAGTCTACAATACGCATTATGCGGTACAGACGAAGAACAATAAGCTGTTTTGATTGTGGGCAAAGTAGTGGCATTACCGTTGATGTTTTCTGCAATGGAAAACGGAGAGACAGCCACAAGTCAGTATTACAAAAGAGTTATAGGTATTAAAATTCATAGCTTCGAGTATGATTAGGATTTTATCCGAGAAAAACAATCCCGAAAGGGGGGAGTTGCCTATGACAAAGGAAAAGAAACAGAAAAAGTTAAGATACTTGGAATATTATGATTTGCAGGAATGCTTTGATGATATGTATGCTAAAAGCAGACAAGGTGAAGTTTTCACAAATCTTATGGAGTTAATATCCTCAGAAGAAAATATACGGCTTGCATACAGAAGCATTAAACGTAATTCAGGCAGTCATACAAGCGGAACGGATAAATTAAATATCAAGGATATTGAAAAGCTATCCGCTGAAAAATTAGTTGAGATTATTCAGAGAAAATTGAAATTCTACAAGCCAAAAGCTGTGCGGCGAGTAGAAATACCAAAGCCGAACGGTAAGACCAGACCGTTGGGAATACCGACAATAGTTGACCGACTGGTTCAGCAGTGTATACTTCAAGTGCTTGAACCGATATGTGAAGCAAAATTTCATAAAAGAAGCAACGGTTTTAGACCGAACAGGTCAACGGAACACGCAATAGCACAATGTGATAGATTGATACAGCTAACACATTTGCATTATGTCGTAGATGTGGATATAAAGGGATTCTTTGACAATGTAAATCATTCAAAGCTGATACGTCAGATGTGGGCTATGGGAATACGAGATAAAAAGCTGATATGCATAATCAAGCAAATGCTGAAAGCACCTATTGTATTGCCAAATGGTGATATGATTTACCCTACAAAGGGCACACCACAGGGAGGTATTTTATCACCCCTGCTTGCAAACATAGTGCTCAATGAATTGGATTGGTGGGTAAGCAGTCAATGGGAGACAATGCCTGCACATAAAGAATACAAGCTGCGTATGGACAGGAATGGTAATCCCATAAGAAGTCATATATACAGGGCATTCAGAACAAGCAATCTGAAAGAAATGTATATTGTGAGATATGCAGACGATTTTAAAATTTTCTGTCGTAAAAGGAGCGATGCAGATAAAATTTTCATTGCCGTAAAGCAATGGCTAAAAGACAGATTAAAGTTGGAAATCAGCGAAGAAAAATCAAAGGTGGTCAATCTCAAAAAGAATTACTCTGAATTTTTAGGTTTTAAATTAAAAGCGGCACGGAAAGGAGGGAAATACGTCGCCAGGTCTCATATGTCCGATAAAGCGGTTAAAAAAGAAACGGAAAAATTAAAACAGCAAATCATTGTCATACAGCACAGCAAAGATAGTATAAGTATGACAACTAACATACGGCAGTACAATTCTATGGTTATTGGAATTCATAATTATTATAGATGTGCAACTTGTGTAAATCCTGATTGTATGGAAATACAATTTCGAATCAACAAGTTATGGTATAACCGTTTAAAAGGACAAATAAGCAGACAAGGCAGCATACGCCATAAATATATAGCAGACAGATACGGAAAAAGCAAAATGATTCGGTTTCTGAATCAAGAACCAATATGTCCGATAGGATATGTTCAGACAAAAAACGCTATGGATAAGAAAAACAAGATATGCAAATATACGGCTGAGGGCAGAGAGGAAATTCATAAAAGTTTGAAATTCGACAAATGCGTTACGTCGGTGCTTCATATGCTTGCAAGATCGTATCTGCCGAACAGAAGCGTTGAATATATGGATAACCGAGTTTCACTGTATGCCGCACAATATGGAAAATGCGCCGTTACTGGCAAGGTGCTTTGGATTGATGAAATACATTGCCATCATAAAAAGCCTATTAGTCAAGGCGGTACAGATGAATACAAAAATCTTGTGATAGTTCACATTGATGTCCACAGATTGATTCACGCTGTTAAACCCGAAACAATACAAGCATATCTGATAAAAATAAAACCCAATAAATCTCAGCTTAATAAAATCAATAAATTCCGAATATTAGCAGGAAATCCTGCAATTTAAGCGTTTCAATAACTTTGAAAGTAATACCAATCTAACAAATTTGTAATATTGATGGAACGCCGTGTGCGGTGAAAGTCGCATGCACGGTGTGAAACGGGGGAAAACTCGGAGATTATATCAAAGAGTTACCTATCGTTATAGTATGCAAAGAAAGCTTATGAAACTTTGTATGATACAGAAGGTGAGGTGTTTTATGATGACGCAAGAAAAATCGACCCAAACGAGCTGCCCGATCTCGACCTTATATGCGGAGAAATTACCAAGCACAAGTTTTACGAAAAAAATCACAGCACCTGTTATGAGTGCTGTGATTTTTGATTCCGATAAACTGGAATCTGTTAATGTTATTTAATTGTCCAATATCCATCATAGGCATATCCAGTTTTTCCATTCAATAAATGTTCCGATTTAGTGAATCCCACTTTCTGAATTGCTTTAATTCTTTCTATCGCATATATTGGAGCCTTAGTAAGTACACCTTTATATCCTAACATTTTCTCAAATTCTGGTGTGATAAGTGAAAAAATATCATACAATTCATTTTCCTGTTCATAATCACTTCTCACATCTACTCTCAAAATACCCATGTTATTAAATTCATCATCGGACACTCTCAAGCATAATTCAACCGTTCCAATTACAGTTGATACTGTCTTGTCAACAATCGAAAGTCTAACGAACCAACGTTTTTCATATGACATCCGCCAAAAGTCCATCGCTGCTTCCATTTTTTCTTTTGACGCATAATAGAAATTATCTCCATTACAATTATCACTGTTAAAGAATGGCAATGCGTTCTTATCGCTATATACTTTTAATAAATCATTGCAATCTTCATTCTGAAATAATCTAAGTATAAACTTTTCATTTTCTAATACAGGACATGATTCATAAATATTCATAAGATACCTCCAAATTCCGATTTGTTGGGCAGTTTATCCTAACCAATTTTCTAAATTATATCATATCCAAAAAGGAAATTCAAGTAGAAAGGACAAATAAATTTTACTTAATCTCCAAATCCGGCAAAAGCTATAAGTTATAACCCCTGTAATTCTACAAAATGGTGAGCAGACACCTGAAACTTGCAAGAAAAATGAAAAGGTGAAAGCCACAGGAATGTCTGACGCACAGCTTTACAAACAGGCTGGAAATGCGGTGACAACCAATGTTATTGAGGCTCTGGCAAAGTATATTTTAGATATCGAAAAGGAGAATACAAATGGATAATATGGTGAAAACATTTGTGAATGAGGAGTTTGGCTCGGTGAGAACTATCGAGGAAAACGGGAAAATACTTTTCTGCGGCTCTGATGTTGCAAAGGCATTAGGGTACAGAAGGCCAAAAGATGCGATAAATGCTCATTGTAAGGGGGCTGTAAAACGCCGCCTCCTTACAAATGGCGGTACACAGGAAATGAAAATGATATCCGAAGGTGATGTTTACCGCCTTATATCCCACTCCAGACTTCCCTCTGCTGAGAAATTTGAAAGCTGGATATTTGACGATGTCCTCCCAACTATACGCAGAACAGGCGGTTATGTTTCAAACGAAGAAATGTTTATTGAAAACTACCTGCCCTTCCTCGACGAACCGTACTGTGACCTGTTCAGACTTCAGATGACGGCTATCGAAAAGCTGAACGAGCGGATCAGAAATGATAAGCCTCTCGTGGATTTCGCTCTGCACGTTGCCGACAGCGAGGATCTCATAGATATGAATGCTATGGCAAAGCTTGCGGCTGATAAAAATTTCAATATCGGCAGAACAAGACTGTTTCGCTGGCTGAAAGAAATGGGAGTGCTTATGTCAAACAATCTGCCGTATCAGAGATATATTGACCGCAGATATTTTGTTGTAAAAGAGTCTGTGTTCGAAGTCGAGGGTATGAAAAAGACTTATCGGCAGACGTTTGTGACGGGAAAGGGTCAGCTTTTTATCATAGGTCTGCTGAGAAAATATTACGGAAAGGAGATGTCGTGATGTCCAAAAAGCCAAAATGTCCGCTGATAGGTCAGGACGGAAATATATTCAATCTTATGGGCATAGCCTCAAAAACGCTGAAAAGGAACGGAATGTATGATGAGGCAAAGGAAATGTGCAGCAGAATAACATCTTCGAGCAGTTACTATGAGGCCTTGAATGTTATCGGCGAGTATGTTGAGATCACTTCTATCGATGATGAACAGACAGAAGATGAGGATATGGAAATGGAGATGATGTAAATGACGTATTTGTTCATTGGAATGATGATAGGTGTTATCATCGGAACAACGATAGGTTCTCTTGCCGTGGCTTTTAAGTCTGCTGAAAAAGAGATCGCACGTCTGGACAAGGAGGTAAGTGATGCACACAAACAGAATTAAAGCTAAAGTGGACTTCAAGTTTTGTCTCGGCAGTATTCCTGCAATGCTGAGAGCCACAAAGCCCGTACTTTCGGAAAGGCAGTACAAGGAGCTGTGTAATGAGGTAAACAAAGCCGACGGCTACCTTGAACAGAAACGCATAATATTCAGCTATGTTGACCCGATAATCAAGGGCTGAAAATACAACAAATGAAAATCAGCGGGCAGGCAGTATAGTTCATATCAAATTTGAGCGTAAATTGCGCCGTCCGCGCTAGGACAAGGTCGTTTTGCCAACAGCAGATAAAAATCTGGTGCTTGCAAAGCGACTTTTCTGCTGTTGGTATAAACGGCAGAAAGGAAAAACATGAATAGTTTTATGTCATGGTTAGGCGGTAAAAAGGCATTGCGTGACGCAGTACTTGCAAGATTTCCGCCTTACTATGAACGATATATCGAGGTTTTCGGAGGTGCAGGCTGGGTTTTATTCCATAAACCGCCCGGTATGGATTTTGAGGTATACAACGATTTTAACGGAAATCTTGCAAATCTTTATCGCTGTGTCAGGGATAACCCGAATAAGCTGAAGTACAAGCTTCGTTATGTCCTCGATTCTCGTGAAGATTTCGACTGGATTGCTAGTCTTCATAAGCGAGGTCTGTTCAGCAGATTTCGTGATGTTGACAGGGCGGCAAAGTTTTATCAGCTTATCCGTTACAGCTACGCAAGTGGACTTGACAGCTTCGGCAGTCAGCCGCATTCAATATGGTCGGATTTCCCGATGATAGACTTGGCAGCAAGGAGATTACAGAAAGTAGTTGTTGAGAACAAGGATTTTGAAAGGCTTATCAGGCAGTATGACAGACCCGTCAGCTTTTTCTACTGCGATCCGCCCTACTTTGCTACAGAAAGCTACTACAAGGACGTGGGATTTACGGCAAAGGATCATATCAGACTGCGTGATACGCTTTTGGATATCAAGGGCAAGTTCTTGGTTTCATACAACGATTGCCCCGAAATACGGGAGATATGGGATAAGCCGAATATTCATATCGAGGAGATAAGCAGACTGAATAATCTTGCTCAGCGGTATGACGGCGGCTGTCAGTATGCAGAGCTGCTCATATCAAATTATGACACAAGCGAACGTGCGAAAGCTATCAAACAGCTTTCGCTTTTTGATTAGGAGGTTTTTATGAAGAAGATAATATTGGCACAGGTTTTAACGGCGAAAGGCAAAACAGAATTTTCAGGGCTTTATGACAGGCACGGAAATGCTGTAACGGTGGAGGTCGAACGTGACAGCAGCGGTGTTTCACTTATCGTATGGCAGAACGAGCAGAAAAAGCAGCATTTTGACTGTGGAATATCCGAAGAGGAGATACAGCGTACCTGTGCAATGTTTGATGACTGCGGCGAGTGTCCGCTGAAAGAGTATTGTGAAAGTGAGGCAAAAGAATGAGGATACTTGTGTTTGAACCTCTGAAAGAACCGTATGTGAAAGATATCGAGGACGATATCCAGGCAATGCAGGAAGTAGTGGGAGGAAGCATTGAACCTATATATTTTGAGCAGACAAATGACGCACTTTGCTGGTGTAATGATGAGTTTCTGCTGAACGGCTCAAAGCCTAACAGGATAGTAGGAAACACTCTTGTTCATGGCACTTTCTATATTTCGGGCAACTGTCTGAACGAATACGGCGAATGGGACAGCTGTTCGCTTACGGATGATCAGATCAAGAAATATTCCGAAATGTTTGAAACTCCCATTATCGTATTGGAGCAAATGCAGGCTACGGAAATTGAGGTAGAAAATACTCCCGATGAGGAAATGGCGGATGAACCTGAGCCGGAAATAACGATGTAATAAAAAGTAAAGTGTTGTAATTTAAAATCAAAGGAGAAATGCATTTTATGTTTAAAAAATCCAAAATATTAAAGAAGCTTGGCGCAGGGTTTATGGCAGGCCTCTGCGCTTTTTCTATGCTCGGTTCATCTGTGAGCGGAGCGATAACAGCAAATGCCGCAAGTACTTCGACCGAAAACTCTGCGTTTCCGTCTTCCGATACGGTGATCGCAAAGGCGGCGACGCTTCTCGGTTCTCCGTATACATTTGGGAATAAGGGGTACTGGTACGCATACAATCAGGGACAGTATATTCCTCTGTCGGTGCAGACGATAAATAATCTCGGCATCGACTGTTCGGGACTTGTGTACTATACGCTGACGCAGCTTGGATACAAAACATCGGGATTTTCATGGAACAACCCCGTTCCTGTGGATACCGATCACTGGCTGACAGTCAGCGATAACTGCACAATCACTTATGACGGTGTGACTTCAAAAGTCGATGTTGAAAAGCAGAATATTAAGACCACGGACCGTCCGTATTGGGAGTGTGCCGACGGTTCAAATATTACTCCCGGTTCGGTAGTTGTTGCTGAAAACCCCAGTGGTATCGACCATGCATGGATATATATGGGTGAGTTCGACAGCCGTTCCGATGTTGTTTCATATCTGAAATCAATTGGAGTTTCGGAAAGTCTTATCAATTCCAAAACGGTCGGTGACGGAAAAGGTGCAGGCGGCAGGCATTGGAGAATCGAGGCTAACGGCTCTGAGGGAGTTGTTATCAATAACAAGACCGACGGTAAAACTGCGACTGTCATGAATATGTCGGCGTTCAGGATCACATCCAAAGATGTGAAATTTACTATTACAAAAGTCTATAAAGCTGATAATACCGTAAAGATCAATGGTATCAGTCCTATTGACGGTTCACAGGCTATTTACGGCGTATACACTGATAAAGCTTGCAAAAACAAAGCAGGAGAAATCAAAATCGATAAAAACGGAAGCGGCTCGATTGAACTTCCGAATAAGCAGTATTATGTTAAAGAAATCAAAGCACCTACAGGCTACAGCCTATCAACTGAAGTATTTGCACTTAATGCAAATGAAAACGTAAATGTTACCGAGGATTATCTTAAAGGAAACATCATAATCAATAAAACTGCCGAGGATGGTATAATCGGTCAGCGTGAATTTAGAGTAACATGGACTCAGAACGGAAAATCTCACTCCAAGACGGCAAAGACAAATTCAAGCGGAATTGCGGAGTTTAAAGGTCTTAACGTATACGATCTTACAAGTAAAAAAGCAATTTCATATACCATATCCGAAATCAACGTAGATACGAGATATGAAACTCCCAAGGCGAAGAATGTCAAGCTTACCGACGGCGACGTTGATCTGACTGTCAATGTAAAGTTCAACAACGAACTCAAAACAGGTTCTATTAAGATCAACAAGCAGTCTGAGGATAATCAGAACGGAGGCAGAGAATTTACTGTCACAGGTAACGGCAAGACTTACAGCATAAAAACCGGTTCTGACGGTGTTGCAATTCTTTCCGATATCCCCGTATACGACAGTAACAATCAGAAAATTGTTTACACGATTTCTGAAAAAAACGTTCCCATAAAGTATGTTGTTCCTGCCAGTCAGACGGTTACTTTGACAGCTGATGAAACTACCTCTGTAACGTTTGAAAATGTGCTTAAAAAATTCACTTTGGAAGTTACAAAAAAAGACTCGGAAAAGGCTGAAAAACAAGGCGATGCAAGCCTTGCGGGAGCGGTTTACGGCGTGTTTAAAGACAGTGTTTTGATAGACGAATACACCACAGATGAAAACGGATATTTCAAGAAAAAAGAGTATGTCTGCGGAAACTACACGGTTCAGGAAATTTCACCAAGCGAGGGCTATCTGCTTGACAAAACTGTGTACTCGGTTGGTGCAGAAGCTGAGAATTATTCCATTGAGCATAACCCCATTTCTATGACAGTGACCGAGGACGTGATCAAGGGGAATATTGCTATCATCAAGCATTCCGATGACGGCTCAACGCAGATCGAAACTCCCGAAGTCGGTGCAGAGTTTGAGGTTTATCTCAAGTCATCAGGCTCTTATGAAGCTGCAAAAGACAGCGAAAAAGACTATCTCGTATGCGATGAAAACGGCTATGCTGCGACAAAAAAGCTCCCCTACGGAATCTATGTCGTTCATCAGACCAAGGGCTGGGAAAGCACCGAATATATGGAGGATTTTGAGGTTGTAATCAGCGAAAACGAAAAAGAATATTTCTATTTGCTCAATGACGCAGTGAAAAAATCCTTTGTTAAAATCGTGAAAAAGGACGCTGAAACAGGCAATGTAATTCCCGTTTCGGGCATCGGCTTCAAGGTTTGGGACTGTGCAAATTCCGAATATATTTCTCAAAAAATTTACTATCCGTCAGAAATGATTCTCGACACATTTTACACCGATGAAAGCGGCTCGCTGATGCTGCCGCAGGAGCTTGCTTACGGCGATTACGAGCTTCACGAAGTGCAATCGGCGGAGGGTTATGTGCTTGATAAAAATCCTGTTCCATTTACAATTGACGGTTCAGTGGAAACCGTAGTTGTGGAGAAAACAAATACCGCACAGAAGGGCAGAATTTCTGTTCAGAAAACAGGTGATATTTTTACAACGGTCGCTACAGCATCATCTGCTTACACGGACGAAAACTGCGAAACTATTGTAAATCCGACAACTTACACTCCCGTTTTTGCAAGCGGAAATCTGTCCGGTGCAGTATTTCAGATTATCGCAGTAGAAGATATTGTGACGCTTGACGGCACGATCAGAGCAAATGCCGGCGATGTTGTAGCTGAGATCACGACCGATGAAAACGGATATGCAGAAACAGACCTTTTGTATCTTGGCAAGTATGAAGTCAGAGAAATTACTGCCCCTGACGGCTATGCTCTTAACGCAGAATCTCAGTTTGTTGAACTGACCTATGCAGGACAGGAAATTGCTGTTCGTGATACCGTAAATACGTCATTTGTCAACGATTATCAGGGTGTAGAAATTTCACTTTCTAAGGTCATGGAAAAGGACGAGTTATTTAACATCGGTAACTCCGATGAATATACCAGAGTTCGTTTCGGACTGTTCGCAGCCGAGAATATTACCGCCGCTGACGGCTCGGTAATTCCTGCTGACGGACTGATTTCTGAAATAAGTCTTGCTGAAAATATGTCCGCAAAGTTTGATACTGCTCTGCCTTTCGGCAAGTATTACGTTCAGGAAATTGCAACCGATGAGCATTATGTTCTGAACGGTAAAAAGTACCTTGTAAACTTCGAGTATATGGGACAGGAAGTAACTACTGTTACTGTTGATTGCGGCGAGTTTAAGAATGCTTTAAAACGTGGAAAAATCAGCGGTAAAAAGGTTGATGAAAACGAGAAATCTCTTGAAAATGCTTTGTTCGGACTGTTTGCTGTTGATACTGCTGAGTTTACTGCTGACAACGCATATATGACCGCTGTTTCCGATGAAAACGGACACTTTGAATTTGACAAGATCCCATACGGCGAGTATATCGTCAGGGAAATCGAAGCTCCCACAGGATATATTCTCAGCGATGAAAGCTACCCTGTGACAATTTCTGAGGACGGCAAAGTCATAGAAATTAAAGCTGTGAATAAATCTACAAAAGTCAGAATTTCCAAGCAGGATATTACTACAGGTGAGGAGCTCCCCGGCGCAACGCTTCAGATTATTGACGAGGACGGAAATGTTGCCACGGAATGGGTATCAACAGACGAGGCTCACTTTATCGAGGGCAAGCTGATTGCAGGCAAGGAGTACACGCTCCGTGAAACGATCGCTCCCGACGGTTATGAGATTGCAAGCGAGATAAAGTTTACTGTGAATACTGACGGAAGTGTAACGGAGGTCGTTATGTACGATGAGCATACGCCTGATCTTGAAATTCCTCCTACAGTCACAATAGATACTCCTAATACAGGTGTATCCGCAGACAATAGTGCTGAGCTTTATCTCGTAGCCGCAGCGGTTATTATGGCTTTCGGTATGGTCATATGCAAGAGAAACGATAAGGAACAGAGAAAGGATGATGTGAAATGAGATCTAAAAAGAAATTGATCGCAGTCGCAAGCGCCATGTGCTTTGCTGCGATGATGTCGCTAACCGCTTATGCATCGGGCGATGTTGCAGGAGCTGTGCAAAGCACTTGGACCACTGCAAGATCGCAGGTGGTTTCGGTTGTAAACAATGTTGTGTTTCCCGTGATCGACGTAATATTGGCGGTTTTGCTGTTTGTTAAGATAACGCTGGCATACTTGGATTACCGCAAACATGGTCAGTTGGAGTGGACGCCGATCGCTATAATTTTCGGCTGTCTGATCTTTTCTCTGACCTGTCCGCTGTACATCTGGAGTATTATTTGATAAGGAGTAGGAACGGATATGAAAACAAAAGTAATAACCGCATTTTTAGCAGTGTTTATGCTGGCAATGACCGCCTGCGGAACGATCAGTCCGCCAATACAGACGGTGGAAACTACAACAATTCCGATAACAGCCGAGTCATTGGATTCGGCTGTCTCTTCGGAGGTCGAAAGTACCGTCAACAATGAACAGGTAAAGTCCGATACCTTTATCGCTGAGTTTTTTGACTCAAATATCAGCTTTGAAGATACAAGCGAATTGGTTACTGAGTCGATGAAAGGCTGTGCCTTTGAGAACGAAACCGATAATTTCAATGGAGTGAATAAGGTTACTTTGAAAGGCAAAAACGGCGGCGGAATAATTAATGTTCTCTGCGTTGATCTGTCACAGTCACAGCTTGATTACGATATGAAATATATCCTTGAAAACTTCGGGGATTACTATTTCGGTCAGACCTCCGCACAGATGAACGGTGTCACTGAGGACGATTTTGTGTCAAATTATCGTATGACAACAAATGTATATTCAAATGGTAAATATCAGCGTTACAGTTCCGTTCAGAAAACCGATGGTATGGCGACGCAGTTTGGGTACACGGAAACCTATGCTGTGCTTTCTGAGAACAAGCTGACAGTAGTATCAGGAGCATATCTTGGTACGGATATGATGGAAAGGCAGAGCTTTTCGCAGCTTATGGGTAAGCTTGCGGAAAATGTCAAGTATTAAAGGCTGGTGTAGTTATGCCATATATCCCATTTACAGACGAACAAAAAGTAATGGCAAACTCCGTAGATTTAGCGGAGTTTTTGCGTATGCGGGGTGAAAAATTAGAACGTGTCGGCAGAGAGCATAAGCTCATTTACTACGACGGTTCGGGCAAGCACGACAGCATAACGCTCCGTGGCTCGACTTGGTTCGACCATAAAAATCAAGTGGGCGGCGGAGCAATAAAATTCATGCAGGAATTCTATGATATGGACTTTCAGACGGCTGTTCAGGAACTGTTAGGACAGACGATAACTCCCCTCTCTCACGCTCCTTCAAAAGCTGTTGTGCATGAAGAAAAAACGAAAGAGTTCAAGCTTCCCGAAGCCAATTCAAATATGCACAGAGTGTTCGCATACCTCATAAAACAGCGGTTTATTTCTCCAGATATTATCAGCCATTTTGCAAAACAGCATACACTTTATGAGGACAAACAGCACCACAATGCAGTGTTTGTAGGGCTTGATGAAAACGGAGTTCCAAGACAGGCAAGCAAGCGTTCAACCAATTCTTTCGGGAAAACTTTCCGCATTACCTGCGAGGGTTCAGATACTCGCTACAGCTTTTCTCACTTTGGCAAGTTGGAAAAGCTGTTCGTTTTTGAAGCCCCGATAGATATGCTTTCGTACCTTACTTTGCACCCCGAAAATTGGCAACAGCACTCATATATTGCAATGAACGGTGTTTATGAAAATGCCGTTTTAACAGCGTTAAAGAATCACTCAAACATCAATGAAATTGTGCTTTGCGTGGATAATGATGAGGGCGGAATCGAGGCTGTTGACAGACTTCGGGATATACTCACAGAAAACGGATATCCAAACGTTAAATGGCTTGCACCTAAATTCAAAGATTGGAACGAAATTTTAAAGGCAAAAAACGGAGCGGAATTTTTGCCTGCTGTTCCTCATAAGCGAAAGGAAGAATATCTGAAAGAAGTGAGTGAACTTGGGTATCTGAAATGCCGTCCCGATAAGCTGACCTCGCAGATCTATGCAACGTTAAAAAACAGACAATACAAATATCTGGCTGAGTATGCTTTGGCAGGCTCTGCATTTTTTATGCCCAAAACCGAACAAATAAACAGCGAATATCAAGCGTTTGAAAGGCTTCAAGGCAAGCTTGGGAGTAGTTACAAGCCTTACACCGACAAGGGCAAAAAGGCGCAAAAACAAAGGAATTTGCAGGATTGTGTGCATGAGGTTTTGCGTGATCTTAAACAGACAGCCCGTACCCGTGAACAGTCAGTACAGACTGCCAAATTGCTGTATCGGCTTGCGGATAGTGCTGTCAGATTGTCGGTTGAGAAAGCTTTAAGTGTACCGATTCAGGAGCAGTGCGAGGATATAGATATCATTTCTGAACCCGAACCGTGTATGGAGTTCGGGTAATGCGATACCCTCCGCCTCACAGCGCAATACCTTGAAGATAACAAACTAACTATGTTATTTAAATACAGAAGAAAGAGTATTTTATGGTGATTGGAAGTGAAATTTTGAGTGAAAAACAAATGATTTTAATTGGAATTTTGGTTGTGATTTTTGTTGTTTTTGCAGTATTGGTAAATTTACTTGACAATAAGTCACTTAACGGAATAAAGGCTAAAAAGATCGGTGACGGTCAGCATGGAACTGCGAGGTGGGCGACTAAATCGGAGATAAAGCAGACTTTTATCCCTCTGCCATTTGAGCCTGAGAAATGGCGTAAAGGTGAAAATCTTCCTGCTATTCAAGGTACGGTGATTGGGTGCAGAGGTTCGGGCAAAAAGGCTGTTGCTCTTGTGGATGACGGTGATGTGCATACTCTTATGATCGGCGCAGCTGGTGTGGGAAAAACCGCTTACTTCTTGTATCCAAATTTAGAACTGGCTTGTGCAAGTGGAATGAGTTTTTTGTCGACAGACACAAAGGGAGATGTGGCGAGAAATTACGGAACTATCGCCAAAAAGTATTACGGCTACAATGTTTCTGTGCTTGATCTGAGAAATCCCACACGCTCGGACGAGAACAATATTCTGCATCTTGTCAACAAGTATATGGATATTTATCTGTCTGATAAAACCGACCTTTCAGCAAAGGCAAAGGCTGAAAAGTACGCAAAAATCGCAGCAAAAACTATTATAAATATCGGCGGAGGTGACAGCTCAAACTATGGTCAGAACGCATTTTTCTATGACGCAGCGGAGGGCTTGCTTGCCTCGGTTATCCTGCTTTTAGCGGAGTTTGGCGACAAAAACGAAAGGCATATTGTTTCGGTTTTCAAGCTAATACAAGACCTTTTGGCAAAGTATCAGCCTGCGCCGAAAGCAAAGCCTAAGATGTATTTTACAAAGCTTATGGACAAGCTCCCAAGCGAACACAAAGCCAAATGGCTTGCAGGAGCGGCGCTCAACGCTTCCGATCAGTCAATGCTGTCTGTAATGAGTACGGCATTATCACGATTAAACAGTTTTCTTGATTCTGAACTTGAACAAATGCTGTGCTTTGGAACGGCGATAGACGCCGAGAAGTTCTGCAATGAAAAGTCTGCTATCTTTATTGTTCTGCCCGAAGAAGATACAAGCAAGTACTTTATGGTCAGCCTGCTTATCCAACAGCTATATCGTGAGATATTAGTCATTGCAGACGAAAACGGCGGAAAGCTTAAAAACAGAGTTATGTTTTACTGCGATGAGTTTGGCACATTCCCAAAAATAGACGGTGCTGAATCTATGTTCTCCGCAGGACGTTCAAGAAAAATATCAATCGTTGCGATAATTCAGTCCTTTGCACAGCTTGAACAGAACTATGGCAAGCAAGGAATGGAGATCATCACCGACAACACTCAGCTTACCGTGTTCGGCGGATTTGCGCCAAACAGCCAGAGTGCAGAGGTGCTGTCAAAAGCGTTGGGAGAGCAAACTGTGCTAAGCGGTTCTGTTTCGAATGGCAGGGACAAAAGTCAGTCCTTGCAGATGATTGGACGTCCTTTGATGACGGTGGACGAACTCAAAAGTATGCCGAAAGGACAGTTTATCGTTATGAAAACGGGCACTCACCCGATGATTAGCAAGCTGAAGCTGTTCTTCAAATGGGGGATAAAATTTGAAGAAGAATACAAACTCCCCGACAAGACCGCAAGAAATGTTTCATACAAGGAGCGTGACGAGCTTATTCGTGATATTGAAATCAAATATCCTCAGAAGAAAAAAGATATGCTGCCTGTGGAATTTGAGGAAGAGCCAAAGAAAAAGACCAATGTCAAGACATAAAAGGAGTGATGTTTATTGATATTACCGAGAAGGATCTACGATTTGGGACTTAGCCACAAAGCTGTGTCCATTTACTGCTATCTGGCAAACCGCGCCGACAAAAACGGCGAATGTTTTCCATCTGTGAGAAGAATAGCGGAAGATCTGAGCATTTCAAAAAGCACGGTGTTTCGTGCTTTTAACGAGCTTGAAGAAAGCGGATCGTTAGAGCGTTTCCCACGTTATCATCCGCAAGGCGGACGGCGGAGTTCGCTGTACCGCATAAAGGGCGAGATAACAAAAACAAATCAACCTGAGAAACGAGGTGATAAGCTTGTTTGATTGGATATCTGACGCTATCGACTGGATAGGCGACGGGATATCAAGCCTGTGGGACAGCACCATAGGCGGAGCGGTAGACGCAATATCCGACGCTGTGTGGGACATTATGTTCGAGTGGCTTTTCAACAAGGTCTACGGTGCGGTGGCAGAGCTTTTTATGTTCATAGATCAGTCGGCAACCGATCTGTTCTCTCTTGCCTGGGTGAGGACCTTTGTCAGTCTGTTTCAGGCTCTCGGTTGGATGCTTTTTGTCTGCGGTCTTGTCATGGCGGTTTTTGACACTGCTATGGCATACGAGTCGGGAGCGGCTAACATCAGGCAGACCTGTGTGAATGTGATAAAAGGCTTTATGGCGGCGGCTCTCTTTGCGGTAGTCCCACAGCGGCTTTACGAGCTGTGCATAGCTTTGCAGGGTTCATTTTCCTATGATCTGCTTGGGGTGTTTTTGTCTGACACATACAGCACTATAGCCGATTCGGGGCTTTCTGTGCTGTATGTTCTTGCATCTGACGTTTCACTTTTCAGCCTGTTTTTTATCATACTTTTCGGTTACTGCACGGTAAAGGTCGTGTTTGCGAACATCAAGCGAGGCGGCATAATGCTGTGTCAGATAGCAGTGGGAAGTATATATATGATAGGCATTCCCAGAGGCTTTACAGACGGCTTTTCAAGCTGGTGCAAACAAGTGATAGCGACCTGTCTTACAGCCTTTTTGCAGACTGTGATACTTTATCTAGGATTGCTGACTTACACTCAGCACCCTCTTATTGCAGTGGGCATTTGCCTGTCAGCTACTGAAGTGCCGAGGATAGCTCAGATGTATGGATTGGATACCAGTGTGAGAGTCAATATGATGTCTGTTAGCCATACGGTTTCTATGGGAGCTAAAGCGGTCGGTATGCTGAAAGGAGGAGCAAAATGAAAACCTACATCTACCCCGAAAACCTGAGAGCAAGCGTAAAGCTGTGGTTTTGGAGCGTTCGGGATCTTATCATTATCTGTGCAGGGATAGTACTGTCTGTGATAGTGCTTGTGAATCTTTGGAACATTACCCCCTTTGCAGTTACAGCCTGCTATGCTTTTGTGACTGTAAGAGCAGATGAAATGTCGATAATGGACTATCTTTTTAATGCTGTAAAGTTCTTTGTGACCTCACAGCAATTATATTTTTGGAGGAAAAGTTAAATGAAGAAAAGCAAAAACAGCGTTCAGGGCCTTATCGGTCTTGAATGCTTTACTCGTTTCGGCGTAAAAACCGACAAAGCTGAGATAGCATTTTTCAGCGTAGAGCCGACCAATATTTCCGTGCTGTCTGCGGCTAACATCGACGTGAAGATACATCATCTTATGATGCTGTTAAGCACTATACCTGATCTCGAGATACTTGCTCTTGACTCCTGCGAGTGTTTTGACTCAAACAAAATGTATGTGAAAAAGCGTTTGCAGACGGAGCAGAACGAGGCGGTGCGGAAACTCTTGCAGGCGGACTATGATTTCCTTGACGAGATCCAGCTTGAAATGTCCTCTGCAAGACAGTTTGTGTTCGCTTTAAGGTTCAAACGTGAAAAGGACGAACAGATCTTTAACACCATCAACCGAGTGGATAAAGCGATTTCCGAACACGGATTTGCAGCTCGGCGGATGAGCAAATCTGATATCAAGCGTATGCTTGCTCTGTATTTCGGAACAAGCATTTCAGGCGATGAGATACCCGATATCGAGGGAAAAATCGAATTTGATTTGGAGGCGAAAACAAATGAGAACTAAAAAGCAAAAGAAAAAAGAACTGTCAGAAGAGCAGCTTGAGATAGTGGAAGCAAAGGACTTTTTCGACCGCACCATGCCGGGCGTGATCCGCTTTTACACCGACCACTACATCTGCGGAAACTTCTACAAGTCCTGCTGGGCGGTGACGGAGTATCCGCCAAGTACGGAAGAAACGGCTATACTTGCTCACCTTGCGGACAGGAACGGTGTAACGCTCCGTATCTACAACCGCCTTGTTACAAGCATGGAGCAAAGGAAGATCGTTCAGCAGGCAATGAGGAAAAATCATATGATGACAACTGTTAATGATGTGAACGAGAGCATAAAGGCTCAAGATAACATAAATGATGTGGTTGAGCTGATAAGCGAACTTCGCCGCAACAAAGAACCTCTTCTGCATACGGCTGTGTTTATTGAGCTAAAAGCAAGCTCTGAGGACAGGCTGAAAGAACTGCAAGCCGATATCCAAATGGAGCTTACACGTTCCAAAATATCCGTTGACAGACTGCTGTTACGACAGAAAGAGGGATTTCTTTCTGTTCTTCCTACAGGTAATAATGTGTTCGCAAGTCAGTTTGAAAGAGTGCTGCCTGCAAGCTCGGTGGCTGATCTTTATCCGCTGAACTATTCAGGCAAGACTGACGAAAAAGGCATATATATTGGCCGTGACAAGTTTGGAACTAACATTCTTGTTGACTTTGACAAGCGAACCGAGGACAAAACTAACTCGAACATTTTGATACTTGGCAACAGCGGTCAGGGCAAATCTTATCTTATGAAACTGCTGCTTTGCAATCAGCGTGAATCAGGCAAATCTATACTTTGCTTAGACCCTGAACACGAATATGAGGATCTGTGCAATAACCTTGGCGGCACATATATTGATATGATGTCGGGTGAATTTATGATCAATCCGCTTGAGCCAAAAGCGTGGTCGGACGGAGAAAGATCCACAGATGACAGCCTCGAAACATTCAGAAAGGTCACAAGGCTCAGTCAGCACATCAGCTATCTGAAAGACTTTTTCAGAGCATACAAGGACTTCACAGACGCAGAGATAGATACGATAGAAATTATGCTGATGAAGCTCTATGCAAGATTCGGTATTGATGATCTCACAGACTTTGACACGCTGATAGATGAGGATTATCCGATGATGTCCGATCTATACGATCTTGTGGAAAAGGAGTTTTACGCTTTTGATAAGTCTAAAAAGCAGCTTTACACAGAAGAAATGTTACAAAATATCTGCCTTGGACTGCATTCTATGTGCAAGGGTGCAGAGTCAAAATATTTTAACGGACACACTAATATCAAAGACGCTGAGTTTATCTGTTTCGGAGTGAAAGGTCTTATGGGACACTAACAAACGGCTTAAAGATACTCTGCTGTTCAACATTCTGTCGTATATGAGCGATCAGCTTTTAGGCAGAGGAAATACTGCTGCAGCCATAGATGAGCTGTATTTATTTCTGACCAATATGACTGCGATAGAATACATCAGAAACGGCATGAAACGTGTGCGTAAAAAGGAATCGTCTTTCATATTAGCCTCGCAAAACATCGAGGACTTTCTTCTGCCTGAGATAAAGGAGTTTACTAAACCGCTGTTCAGTATCCCGTCGCATCATTTTCTGTTCAATCCGGGCAACATTTCGCCGACTGCATTCATCGACACCTTGCAGTTAGAAGGATCGGAGTACAGCCTTATCAAGTATCCCGAACGAGGTACTTGCCTTTACAGGTGCGGCAATGAAAGATATCTTTTGCAGGTCATTGCTCCTGCCTACAAGGCTGCGTTGTTTGGTTCGGCGGGAGGAAGATAAAACTGTTCGCAGCAGTGTGAATTTTGAGTTTGACTACAATGGGAGGTAGATAACATGCACAACAAAAAATACGGCATATGGAAAACGAGGTATGCCGAAAACAGCAGAAATATTTTTGAGGACTGGGTTCGTCGTGATGGCGACCCCATTTTGTTTTCTACGGAGAGAGGAGCGCTGGAATATATGCACGGTATGGAAATGAAAACGCAGGGTGCGTTTACGGAATTTGAAGTGCGTGAGGTGAGCTGATGTCGGCGACAGTTGCGGCGGCTCTTAAAAAGGCAGCCGTATATATTCTTGGGGATGAAAAAAAGCGAGGCAAGCTTGTGACTGCGGTGCTTAGTGCTGCGGTGGGTCTGCTCCTTTTGCTGTGTGCTCCTGCGGTGATGCTTTCTTCTCTTGGGGAGGTCGGTGAGGAAGCTCAGGTGCCTGAACTTCACCTTAATGCCTATGATATTTACAGCTCTCTTGACAGTGAAAGCAGGCAAAGGCTGGACGATATCCGATCAGCAGGTAATGACATTGCAAACGCTATGGACGAAAAGGGTGTCAAGGTTCATACCATAAAGGCGCAGCTGATATATATGTCTTACTTCAATGAAGTGCAGAATTTCTATGCGGAGTCATATGCAAACTTATTTGCCGCTGCCCCAAATGACAGTGATCTGATCAATGCAATAAACTCGACTTACGGCTTGGAGATAGACTATGACGAATTCATAAGGACATACACTTGGGTGATGAACAGCACCTTAAATCCATATATGTTCAATGACGCAGGCAGTAAAAACTGCACAGACCTTGCGGCTTGGGCGGAGAATGCTTTTATCTCAGGCTGGGGATACAAAAGCGGTGCTGTCGGTGAAAGAGATGAAACAGACCGCATCAGATATGCTGACAACGCAGGACTTATGCTTGGGTATCTTAACTACAGCCCGACCGATAAAGCGTTCGGTTCTGATTACAGTACTCTTGTTTATACAGAGCAAGGAAGTCTTGATACTATGCCGGAGGTCGCAGGCGTGGGACTGTTCGACGGCAGTCAGCACGGTATTTATGTCGGTAACGGCGAGGTCGTTTTCTCCTCTGCCGATTGCGGCTATGTGACAAAAGAAGTTGTTTCAAACGGCAGTTGGACAAGCTGGTGTACCTATGAAGGCATAGAATATCCGCAGGAGGTGACTGACGCTATTGAAAGTTTGAATGAGAACAGCTCATCAGAAAATTAATTTTATTGGAGTGTGATAGGTTGAAAAAATCAGTTACTGTAAGTG